>OAZY01000159.1_pt1 | contig 74362 bp, 63 predicted proteins | sample 1494931 | NCBI WGS metagenome assembly OAZY01 (sample SAMEA2579921, study PRJEB22360) | human gut metagenome | biome: human gut; feature: human-associated habitat; material: faeces | place: Denmark | collected 2008/2010 | reverse complement strand
TCAAACTTTCTTGCCATAAAAAAATTTGAATTAATTAATTTGCTAAAATCATTAATCGTAAATGTATTAGGATGATTGAGCTGATTTGTCCAATCAACATATGTTAATTTATCACTGTGACAATCCTTATAGCTGCTATTCATATATAGTGTTTGTATTATAGATTCATCTGGCACCAAACAATGAGAGTAATAATCTATATATTTACTATTTTCTAACATATCATAAATTTCTTTTGTACACTCATAAGTTAAAGTCCACCATTGACTTCCAAAATAAAAATCGGTATCTAAATTATTTACTCTTTTAAATAAAACGGTTCTATGTAAACCACCTGTTATTATCATATATAACAGCTTAATAGCTTTACAAATTGTATTATTCTTCTTTATCCAATGTGGATAATATAATTCATTTCGTTTTAATAATCTTTTATAACAAGAATCGTTTTTTCCTATAATTTCAATATAATTTTTACCTTTATTTTCTTCTAAATATTTTACTATCTCATCCTTACTTTTAATTGGAAAATCTTGACCACTTATTAACCAAACATAGTCATATACCCTATCGGCATCAAAAATAACCTCCAATAAGTTTTTAGTGGCTAAAATCATAGAAATATCTCCCCATGAAATATTTATTCTTTTTTCTTCAGGCAACATATAAATGTTCGTCCCTGCCTTAATTTTTGGCATAATTGAAGATTTCTTATCTAAATGAATATAAAAATCAACTTCTTCACCATCTAACACATTTAATAACTTATTAATTTGTTCCTCATTTTTATGGCATAAAATCAAAAACGCTATCTTCATTATAATAACTTATACTCAATTCTAATTGCTCAATTAAGTATTTCCCCTTCCTTTTCCTTCTAAAATCACCATTTCTTGATATAAATCCTACAATAAAAACGATTGTATATTTGCACTTACTATTAAGATACTCGCCTTTATAAAATAACTAACTCTTTGCACTAGTTTTTTTAACATATTAAAGAAAAATTTCTATTTCATTTATCTAGATAAAAATTAGCATCAGCGTCACATCTACTATAATTAGGATTATAGTATGGATCATTCTTTATTATTTCACCGTATTTATTTTTCATATACTGCTCTTCAAATTTTAATATTTCATACTTTTCTTTTGTGGTATCAAGTCCTCTTGATTTTGACTCCAAGTGGTATAACTCAATTTGTGGCAAAAATACATTGTAGTAACCATGTTGCCTTAAACGTAAATTAAACTCAATATCGTTATATGCAACTTTTAATGATTCATTTAAATATCCTACTTCTATTATTTTTTTCCTTTCAACTGCTAAACATGCAGCTGTAACTGCACTATAATTGTATGGTACCCTCAGTCTACCAAAAATACCAATTTCTTCTCGAGTAGCATTTATATAAGCGTGCGAAGCAATGGTATTCAATCCTAATAAGACTCCTCCATGTTGAACAGTTCCATCTTCATATAACAATTTCGGTCCAACTGCACCAATATGTTTTTGTATCGCATAGCTTACCATCACTTTTAACCAGTTAGGAGAAATTACTTTAGTATCATTATTAAGTAACACAACAATATCACTATTGCATTGTTTAATTGCAAAATTATTAATTTTTGAATAATTAAATTCCATATCTGCCTTTATAACCCTAAAATTCGATTTCTTATTTAAGTATTCATTAAACAAAAGAAAGCTTTCTTTTGTTTCACTATTATTATCAACCAATACAATCTCATAATTAGAATAATCTGTTATGTCATAAATACTTTCCAAACACTCATTAGTAAGACTAGCACAATCTCTAGTAGGAATTATAATCGACACACTAGGCTCACGATCATATTTATAATCAATAATGTAATAACCGCTTTTAGAATCTTTCTTAGCATAACCTTTTATCTTTCTTCTTTGCAAAGTCTGATTTAAAATATTAACCATCATATTCTCAGTGCGTAATTTTGTATTTAAATTACAATCCATAGATATTTCTTTTTTACGCCAATGGTATAAAATTTTGGGAATGTGTCCAATATTATTAGTCACTTCTGAAAGTCGTAAAAAAAGATCATAATATTCTGCTTCATTCATCTCTTTTCTAAAGCTATCTATCTTATCGAAAATTTCTGTTCTTATTATCGTAAAATGACACATATAATTAAAACTCATTAATGTGTCAGGTGAGAAATCGGCTTTAAAATGCGGCTCGCAAAACTTACCATCATAATCAATCCTATCTTCATCGCTATATATAATATCATATGATTTATTTTTATTTAATAATTTAACATTTTCATATAAGGCATCTTTGTCTAATATATCATCATTACCTAAAAATGCTACAAATTCACCCTTAGCAATTTTTACAACATCTTTGTTAGTTTTTAAATTATATATATTTTGATTACACCAAAGAATCTTACACAATTTATTTCCTTCATATTCCTTTAAACAATTAATTGTTTCTTCATCTGTTGATACATTATCTATTATATAGATTTCAACATTTCTATATGTTTGACTCAAAACAGAATCAATGCATTGCTCTAAATGAATAGCAGGTGTATTAAAGACAGGAATAATGATAGAAATAAGTGGTGTATAATCCAATTCTTGTATCACATCTTCTTTTTTATCTTTCGATAGCCAAATATTATACTCAAGTTTATTCATAGGATCTAAAATAGGCAATCCATTTAATGCCCTTTTTATTTTTCTTTTTGTCTCATAATAATATTTCTCCCACATTGAAATTGGTACTAAGAAATGATATTCACACCAAAAAAGCTTAATCCCTCTTCCTACTAAACATAAAAACTTCCATAATTTTCTTATTATTTTCATATGATTTTTTCATCCTCACACACTTCTCACATCAAAGATACAATTTTATTAGTTATGGCTATTAAAGTTATAGAATTCTGCTAATCAATTTACACTATTATAATAAATAATTACATATTATAGAGAACCTTTTCCATAAACAACACTTTTAACTGTCTTATAAATTATAGTAAAATCTAACCATATTGACCAATTATGATAATAATAGTCATCTAATTTACACCGATAACTAAACTCCACATCACTTCGACCATTAGCTTGCCACATCCCTGTAACACCAGGTTTTAATTTAATAATTGAATCATAATATTGACCCATATCCTCTTTTTCACGTGGTAAGTATGGTCTTGGCCCTATAAAACTCATTTCACCCTTTAATACATTTACAAATTGTGGCCACTCGTCTAACGATGTTTTCCTTAAAAAATGTCCAACAGGAGTAATCCGAGGATCATCTTTTAATTTTTTGTTAGTTAAATACTCTTCTTTTATTTTAGGATCCTCTTCCATCATTCTTTCAAGCTCAGCTTCGGCATTAGGTATCATTGATCTAAATTTATATATTTTAATCAACTTTCCATTTTTCCCAATCCGCTCTTGTGAAAACATGATATTGTCATGGTCACCGCTCTTAACATATTTATATTTCACATAAGCCATTAATGGCAGTAAAGTCATCACCCCTGCTATACCAGCTAATATATCAATAAGTCTCTTAATAAACTTATCTAATAATCCAATTTCATCATTTGAAGTTGCGATTAGTAGCTGTCCATCAAAATCTTGAACTTCTGAAGAAAACGTCATTGTTCCATTCACATCTGGTAAATACTTAACTGAATCAACTTTACCATATATATCGCTCATTACCTTATCAATTACTTGCTGATCTGCTTCTGGTATTGCAATAATGATTTGTTCAATACCTAGGTTTTCTATTGCTTCATCAATTTTATCATATTCATATATAGGACTATGCTTAATAATATTTTCTTGTTCAAATCTAAATAATTCATTTGTTTTATTTACATCAACATATCCCATTATATTAGTTAAAGCAAATCTATTATTATTTGATATTTTTCCTAATCTTGCTGCCTCGTATCCGGTACCAATAACTAATGTTTTCCTCGCAAATTGTTCTCTAAACGCAATTCTAAGAAATCTAGATGCTAATAAACTAATCAAAAACATTGATATCGCCATAAGCGTTAAATGCATTTTTCTTTCGTAACCTGTAGATTGGGGTACTAAAACTAATAAAGCTATGTAAAAACAAAAACTTGATTTGACAAGCTGTTGAATTTCATTCCATATTAAACAAGTATTTAATGAATAATGTCCGTAAATAAATAAAAATAAAAAATATAGCGTTCCTGATCCCACTATTAAATCAATATCCATATGAAAATATAAGCATATAAAATAATACATCACAACCTCAATCATAAATAACATGATTGGCATTATTTTTCTATTCATAATTCCACCTCGACATTCATAGAACAATTATACCTTAATACAACTATTATTTCTATCTTTTATCAGTTTAAACAACTAATAAGATTGTTTAAACTGATAAATATTGTATAATAATTATATACTTTATAGGAGGTTGTCCATGAAATTCTTTTATACGGGATTAAATAAATTTATGTGGAATCACCCATTTATCAAATCTTGTACTCATTTTACTTCAAGATTTTGTCCATACATGGTTGCTATTTTTTATATGCTCTTTTTATTAAAAATATATTTAGATCGACCACACAACCTATTAGGTTTAGCGGCAGAACCAATAGCAGTATTTGCAATTACCGCTATTTTAAGAATTGTAATTGATAGAAAATGCCCCTCTGAAAAATATGATTTGACACCAATTGACGGCAGTAAAAAAACGGGTCATTCATTTCCAAGTATTCATGTTGCTATGTCAATATCAATCGCTTTAGCTGTTTTACACTTTGGTCCTAATATGGGATTGCTATTAAGTACCCTTGCAATAGCTATCTCATTATGTAGACTTTTATCAGGTGTTCACTACTTAACTGATATTCTTGCAAGTATTGCTATTGCTTTTATAGTTAATTTAATTTAATAACTTTTTAATCACAAGATAAAAAATATTCTTGTGATTTTTATTAAATAATACTGGGTGGGATTAAAGGATGCATATAGTAATAGTAAAATATCCAACATGTAATTAAGAATTAGAAAACAATATATCTATTTTCCAAGGTTCAAAACTAAAATTAAAAATAGTGATGAGTATAAAAGGTAGATAATTTTGATATTAAACATTTAACTAAATAATTTAGAAAAAGACTCGACTTCACTTCAAAAGTACGAGTCTTTAATATATTCTTTATAACTCATTAGATCTTCTAGCAAAAGTAAAGTTACCACTCGATACTGAAGAAATCTTAACTACATCACCAGTTTGAGGTGCATGGATATATTGACCATTACCAATGTAAATACCAACATGACCTGACTTCCATAAAATATCTCCTGGTAAAGCTTGTGATACACTTATTTGAGTACCATAACTCTTTAATTCACCTGTTGTTCGAGGAATACTAATTCCTACTTGAGCATAGCACCACTTAACAAGCCCAGAACAATCAAATGTGTTGGGACCATTTCCTCCCCAAACATATGGGCATCCTAATCTCGAATGCGCTGCATCAACGATACGGTCACGTATCGTAATTGTAGCATCTACAAAAGCCACACCACCTCTATCAAATGTGGAGTTTCTAGGAACAAGTTTAATTTCAATTGCTTCTGATTGAATCCTTCCCCCTATCGTACCTGCTGTTTCTCCATTCTTTGCCCAACCTAACCAACCCATATTGGAAACATGCATTCTATAATAGATATCAAAAAAATCAGACATTGTTCTTGATAAACTAATTTCAATTGCCTCAATAGGTTTATTTTGACCTTCAGTTCCCGCTCTTTCATTGCTAGAGACCCAGTTCTGCCAACCCACATCAGAAACATGAGTTCGATATGTTAATCCACTATTACCATCAAAATCACTTAATTTAATTTTAACAGCTTCCATTCTCTTTTTTTGATTAGTAGTTCCTGCCATCTTACCTTCATCTGCATAACTCATCCATCCCATATCTTGCACATGAGAGCTATATGTTAATGTTGGTTTTGTTAGTGATGGTAATCCCTCTGTTGAAATTTGACTTCCTTTAATAACTAATTTAATTTGAATCGCTTCTGTTCGAAGTGCAAGTCCTATCGATCCTGCAATCTCTCCATTCTTTGCCCAGCCTAGCCAACCCCTATATGGCACGTGTACCCGATAATAAATATCATACATATCTTTGTACTCATTTGTAAGCTCCGCTTGAAACGCTTGTATAGCTATTGCTTTATCTGTAGTGCCTGCTTGAGCTCCTGATGTAACCCATGCTTGCCACCCAACATCAGCTATATGAGCACGATATCTTACCATACTTTTATCATTTTCTTTAAGATTTAAAATTAACGCCTCTAGTCGCTTACTTTGATTTACAGTTCCTGCAATTTCATTATCATGGACTGTATCTAACCAACCTTTATCTTCAACATGAGCTTGATAATTTATTGCTGGTAACTCCATTGCACTTAATGAAAGGGGTGAAGTAAAAATGCCTAATGTAAAAACTAGCGTCGTGCATGTAAGCATTACTACCACAAATAACTTTAAAAATTTTTTCATAAAACTTTTCTCTGTATATTAGAATCTAATCTGTTATCATCAAATCATTAACAAAAAATTCAATATACTTTTCCTTTCCTGATTTTTATTTAGAATTGTTAAAGTGAATCTATATTTTAAACCAATCCGTACATAATTTAGCTTTTTTCACAACCTACTTTTCTATTATCAAAATATAGTTTTATTAAATATATAGAAATTTTAATAAATAATTTTTAAATCAATAAAATATTATATCAAAAAATAGAAGAGCCAAAAACTTAACTCTCCTACTTCTTCCATATAACTAATATTAATATTTTGAATACTAATATAACCAATTAAAATATTTAACATACAAAAAACAGTTAAATACTCCAATTTTAAATAAAGACAATATTGTCTTTATAAAACTATATTTGCACTCATGTCACAGATAGTTTTTCGAGCATTCTCTCCTATAATGCTTACGAAATAATTTATGGTTATACAATAAGAAAGCTATTGACTATTAAAATTAATAAGAAAACTGTTATAATTAATATTTCCGGTATATACTTTTCTTCACTTAACAACATTCTAAAAACTATTAGTTAATTTTATAAAGCTTAACGACTTTAGTACAGTATATTTAGAGTTACTCTTCTAAACAGAATTTTTTACACATTATATTTACTAAACTTTAGTAATTACAGCACTTACTAAATATTCTCTATCATTGACTTTTATTTGAATATCATCAGTAAAGCCAAAATCATTTGATCCAATTTCAATTTTTTTTCATCATCATTAAGAAACACAGTCCCATAATATGAATTATCACCACATAGACTAATATTATATATTCCAGCCTCTAAATCCACTCCAACCTTAAATACACCATTATTTTAAAGATTTAATGTTGATCGCTCATCAACAAATAACACTGTTTCATTAGATTGATATGTCAAGCCCATATCTTCGTAATTTTCATAAAAAATAAATACTTGACCTACTTTTTATTTCTAGCAAATGCATCAACACTTGCCTCAAGATTTTCTCCATATTCTGTTGCATACCCAGCAGCTTCTAAAACTTACTTTATTTCTGAATTAGTTTTTAATTCTGAGCTGTTTGAGCCACTCGAATTATCTGATTTACTACTGCCCCCAACCATTCCAATACATAAAAATAGTACCAATACAATTTCAAATAGCTTCTTCAGATTTTCTCTCCATCGCTATATATAATTATACAATATAGTAGTGATAAATACTACTTTACAAAAAATAAATTTTATCTACATTTAAGTAAATATAGCTATTTAATATCAGTAAAATATAAAATTATAGACTTTTACAATTAATAAATACTCATTAGAAAATTTGTGGTTTTTTTAATAATCTTATGCCCACTTAACAAATTTATTTTTAGTTATACCTGCATTCTCAAGCTTTTTTTGTTCATTTTTATCTTTATTATTGCCATTAGCCTTACCATATACAATAGCTGAAGTCTCACAAAATTATGACCATTATGATTTTCAATCTTATTATCATCCTTTGAACTTATTGTAATCTTCAGATAAATACCCATATCTTTGAATCATGGTAAATAGAATATATTATCAAGATTTCATACTATAAAGCGTATCTATCTAAAATATTCTTTAAATAATTTTATTAGACTCTTTTCTAGACTTTCTGAAACATATAATAAAAATCAACGCAATACTTAATTAAACTTATAAATATTCTCATCTAAAAAAGTTGAACTCTTTTGAACTTCAGCCTCAATATAAGCCTGACCATACTTTTCAATCGCTGTAGGTAAACTACTAAAAAGATTTGTACCTAAAGCTAACTTATTTCCATCTACTTTAAATCCCATAGCTGCTAACGTAGTTGGAAACATATCTAAATGACTGAACTGTCTGTTTTTTATATTATTACTCGATACTTTAGAATTAATAAAACAGTTATATGTCGTTCTAACATAATCAGCAGGAATATCTTTAGTATATTTAACCGCCATAGTATTATGATCACCAACTAAAACAATTGTTGTATTTGCAAACCAGGACTGTTCCTTACACCATGAGATAAAATTATTTACTTGTTTTGATTGACAAGCATAAATATTCTCATATCTATTTGAATAGGTATTCGGACAAAGTGAACATTTAATTCCATCGGTTGTATGGCAATCTATTGTTGCCATTGTAAAATTAAATTTTTGACCACTATTGACTAAGTTAGTTATCTCCTCCTTAGCAATTCTAAATAAGCCCTGATCATTTATTCCCCACTCGCACACTTCACCTCGTTGCACTCGTCCATCATTCTTAAGGGCTTTATAATCTACGATCTTATAGTTTCCATGTTGTTCGAACAGCTTATCAGTCCCCGCGAAAGTCGCATTACCTCCAATACAAAATTCCTGAATATAACCATTTTCCGCAAGAATATCACCAATCATTTTTGCTCCCGGCATAAATTTAGCATAATTACTCATATCATTAGCTACTTCTGATTTTAATGGCAAGCCTGATGACTGCCCTACCATTGAAGCTATCGTCCAAGTAGTTCCAGTAAACCCCAAAGCCCCTCCAGCTTTGTCAGTATTTGAAAAACTAATATTCTCATTGGCTAATTGAGTCATCTCAGGTAAACAATTAATTTCTTTGATACCGCCATTAACAACATCCATGAACGTATTTTCATAAGACTCTAAATATATATATATTAAATTATTAGGATTCTCACCAGAAACTGCAACACTCGTTGGATCAGCATAAATAAGTTCTGGATCTCCGTCCGAAACCTCTTTCTTTACAGCAATCTTTTTCGGCTCATATATTTCCGTTTTTTGATTACTTTTGCGCAAATAGTCAAATACCCCAAAATTACTTTCTGCCATAGATAACGCACCTGCCAATAAAATAACTCCTAAAACCCATAGATGACGATTAATCACATATAAAAATCTTGGTTTCACAAATCTATTTGCCCAATATTTTCTTATCAAATAGTAAGAAATTAAAACAATTACCATTATTACCAAAGAAAAAACAAGTGATTCTAAAATCCAGCTAATAATAATACCATGATCAGTACTTGTTGTCGGAGCTAATACAGTAAACAACAACTGATCCATATCTACTTTTCCAAAAGTACGATTACACCACAATACCGAAGTACAAATCATTAACGATAAAAATAAAAAAATACTAAATATAATTATTGATACAGCTCTATGCCTTTTACTCATTACTATCACCAAATTTAATTTTAACATAATCTTTAACAATTTCTAACAAATTTCTAACACAATAATATATTCGTTTCTAAATTAGATTAAAAATTTATTTTTCTTTAAAAAAACAACACTTCACCTTATAATATAACTATGGAAAAACTATATTCAACTGGTGAATTTGCGAAAATGGCAGGTGTCACCTTAAGAACAATCAGATATTATGATAAAATCGGTCTTTTAAAACCAACAAAAATTCTTGATAACGGATATCGCCGCTATTGCAATCGTGATTTAATTACCCTTCAAAAGATCCTCTCACTAAAAGAATTAGGATTCTCACTTGAAGAAATTTATCCTCTTATTCAAGATAATAACCAGGATAACTTTAAAGAGTCGATTAAACTGCAAACCAATCTAATTGATCAGAAAATCAAACATTTAACCAATCTAAAAGATTCTTTAAAAGCAACAGAGCGTCTAATCAATAAAAAAAATATCGCCTGGGACAAAATTATTGAACTGATCCGCTTATCAACAATTGATGATAATCTTGTCACGCAATATATGAATGCTAAAAATCTTGATACACGAATCAAACTGCATGACAAATTTTCAATAAACCAGCAAGGCTGGTTTCCCTGGATTTTTGAACAAATTGATTTTTCCACCGTGTATCGTCTATTAGAGCTCGGCTGTGGAAATGGTAAATTATGGGAGAACAATACATATAATCTTCGTAATCGAGAAATCTTCTTATCAGATAATTCTGAGGGAATGATAGATGAAATTCGTCAAAAACTTGGAAATGATTATAATTATATTGTTGCAGACTGCCAAAGTATTCCTTTTAAAAATAACTACTTTGATACAATTGTTGCTAATCACATGCTTTTTTATTTAAAGGATTTAAAACAAGGTTTAACTGAAATAACTCGTGTCTTAAAGAATAATGGTACTTTTTATTGCACGACCTACAGTAAATATCATATGCAGGAAATTAGCGAACTTGCTCAAAACTTTGACTCACGTATCTCTTTATCTGATGATCCTCTTCCTGAACGTTTCGGTCTTGAAAATGGTAAAGATATTTTAAAAAGCTATTTTAATTATGTGGAATTAAAAAAATATGAAGATTATTTGTTAATAACTGAAGCCCAACCACTTATCGATTATATTCTTAGTTGTCATGGTAATCAAAACGAATACCTTGGTAATCGACTAAAAGAATTTAAAATATATATCGAAGATTTAATCAAAGAATCCCAGGGGATTAAGATCACCAAGGACTCTGGTTTATTTATTTGTACGAAGTAAAGCGACTCTTTTAGGAGTCGCTTTACTTTTTAAATTGGTTCAGGAGCCTCTAGATACCGCTCCGCATAACATGTACAGATCATTCCCGTAATGGCTGCTAATGAATATGGATGACTGGCATAGTCATTAATACTTTCATAGCGAATATAGTAATCTACATAGGGAATTTCAATATCCGAATTACAAGTAATTAAATATATTTTAGGTTTGTCATTAGTATTTCTAAATAATGTCTTTCTTTCAAAAGCTCGTTTAAAATAAGTACCGGATTCTGATAAAATAATAATCAAATTACTACTATCAGCATTATTGATATATTCAATTTGATCACTATATTTCATTGATGTATGAATAAATTTATGGCATGTTTGAAGATCATATTGTAAATTTTGGGCAACACTTTGTGATTGCATATATCCAAAGGCTGCAACATTTGAATAATTCGCAATATCAGTTACCAATTTATAAATATCTTTTTCGTTAATTGTTCTCTTTAATAATTGTAAATTTTCTATAACCCCTTCAACAAAGGATTGACCAGGAACCTCTTTTTGATAACTTTGATAATAGAATTTATTTTTGGCATACTGGTGAGCTGGCTGGTACTTTGCAATTTGACTTTTTAACTCATTATAATCTCGTAAGCCAATATCACGGCAAAACCTAGAAATACTAGAATTAGACACATAGCACTCTTTCGCTAATTCGGTTATGGAGATATCCTCCAGAGCCCGCATGTTCTCTAAAATATATTTAGCAATTCGATAATTATTAGAATTAATTAATTCGCTATTGATCGTTGATAACAAGATAACCGTTAAATTATACATACCAGTTCCACCCTTCATAAAATCTATTAATAATTCAATAGTATATCATGAACAGTTAAAATGTCTAATTTTATTTTCTAATTACTACTGTTCTTACTAGTTTATCATGAAAAGATTGTGATAAAGGATTAAAATACGCATAAATAATTGAAGCGAGGGTTATTGCATACGCTCCATATTTAAGAATCGGAATAATCTCGGCTGTAATCAATAAGCCAATTAATTTACGGATATACGTGGCTGAAACGACAATCCCACCTTCTATTACTACTGCACCAATGATTTCTCTTAAAAACATTGTTTTTGTATCCACTTTTTGTCCATCAGTTTTAACAACTTGTAGTTTACAAATTTTCTTTCCTAAAGTTTGACCTTTCCATATATATGTCGGAACAGCAAAATAATAACAAATCCCAACAACTACAACAAACAGACCATAGATCATTCCTATTTTATAGCCATATGTTTCTAGTTGAAAAGAATATGGTTGAATATAGTCCTTACCCCTAAGAAAAAAAGTTACAGGAATAGCGACAATCATATTACTAATATACCAGTCAATGACCATTGCTAAAAAACGCTGAAATCGCAACTTAGCAATATCGTAGCCTTTTATCTCTACTTTTCTTTTATTATCTCTTTTTTTACTCATTTTTCTTCTCCAATAAATTTTTAAAATAAAAAGAGATTTAAAATCTCTTTTTGGTGTGTAAGTTTATCTTTATCCTTGATTGTATCAACTTTTAATAAATTAGCTATTTTCTTCAGCTAATTTCTGTTTTTCCATTAATTTAAAGAATGGATAATAAAGTAGCATATCCAAAATAATTAAGATAATAACCATGATTCCCGCTTTGATATCCATACAGCCCAAGGCTGCGCCAATCGGTGCCGGAGTTGTCCATGGAGTCTCAACTACGCCCTTTCCAACAATATTTAAAGCCATACAAGTATAAGCAATAATTGTATTAATTACCGGTACAAAAATAAATGGTATCATCATTAACGGATTCAAGACCATTGGTAACCCGAAGATGATTGGCTCATTGATATTAAAAATTGCTGGTCCGATTGATAATTTACCTAATGTCTTTAACTCTACTGATTTTGAGCGTAACAAGAGAATACATAAACCTAATGTTGCACCTCCGCCACCAAGTGTAATTACATAAGACCAAAATGGTTGAGTAAAGAAATTGACAATTGGCTCACCAGCTGAAAAAGCAGTGATATTTGCCATTAAATACATTTGCATAAACGGCAGTCTGATTGGCTGCGTAATACTTGCACCATGTAAACCAAAGAACCAGAAAGTTTGAGCAATAATTGTAATTAAACAAATTCCAAGTAATGAATCTAATCCTGAAATTGCTGGTGCTAAAATCGTCATGATCAAACTAGGTAATAATTCACCACTAATATTTTGAATAATCAATGATAAGCCATAGAAGACTCCCATACAAACAAATAGTGGTAAAATTGAATCAAATGATGAAGCGATTGCTGGAGGAACTCCCTCAGGCATCTTAAAACGAATATTTTTCTTCAACATCACCCTCATTATTTCAACACAGCCGATAGAAACAATAATAGCAGTAAAAATACCTTTAGCATCTAGGTAGGTCGTAGGAATAAAACTAGCTGCCTGTGCTAATAGATCATTAGTGTTGGCCCCCTCACTAATTGCACTAGTCAATACCGCAGTTGTTGGTGCACAAATCAATAAAAATACTGTGGTTGAAACAATCGCTGCATTTAATCCTGACATTTCATATCTTTTAGCCAAATGATATGCGATCGCGATAGCAACAAATAGCCCCATTAATGCCATTGTCATATTGTACGGCAGTCGCAAAGCCGTTGCATTGGCCTGAGCCCAATTATACCAGCCAATTAATAGATCACTAATTACTCCCCAATCCGGTAAACTCTTTGGCGTAAATGGTGGAGTTGAAATAATTAAACAAAAACCACCTAAAATCGATAATGGAATCGCCACTACCATACCATCGCGAATTGCTGCCAAATGACGCTGGTTCCCAAGTTTATTAGCAATTGGAACTAAAGTCTTATTGGCAATCTCATTGAATTTTTCAATAAAATTCATATTTTAATTCCTCCCTTCTTTTAACCTCCCCATGATTATATAAACTCAACCAGTCTATAAACAATTATTTTGCATAATTGCGAAATAATTTCCAATATTTGGAAATCACTAATTATTTTAGTTGAATTTATGATAAAATGAAAAAATAGCTAAAAAAAGTTATTTTAAAAAATATAAATATTATTAATTATTTTACCAAAATTACCTTGACCTAATATCTTTATTGCCTTAGAATAGCCTTTGTGTAAGCTTTACTTCTTTATCCAAGATGTTTCATAAAATATGAAAATCAAGGAGAAAGATTATGAAATTAATTATTGAAGATTCAAAAGAAAAAATGAGTGAAAGTGCGATGCAAATTTTACTCGGAACAATGATGCAAGATAAGCGTGTAAATATTTCACTAACCGCTGGTCGTTCACCCGAATTATTATATAAAATGATGATTCCATATGTTAAAGATCAAGCAAAATTCGCTGATGTGCAATATTATTTATTCGATGAAGCCCCATATATTGGAAAAACAGCTAAAGAAGATGGTGAAAACTGGAAAGAAATGCAAAAAGTGTTTTTTGAACCAGCTAATATTCCTGCCGATCGAGTTCATATCACTACTATGGACAATTGGGAAACCTTTGATGAACAGATTCGTAATGCCGGAGAAATCGATGCAATGCTGATTGGGTTAGGATTTGATGGTCACTTTTGTAGTAACTGTCCTCGCTGTACACCAATGGACAGCTATACTTATGCATTAGAACGCAAAATTAAAAATGCGGTTAATCCCGCTTATGCTGATAAACCCCAACAACCGGTAACTTTAACAATGGGTCCAAAGAGTTTGATGCGAGTAAAACACCTAGTAATGATTGTCACAGGTAAAGAAAAAGCAGAAATTTTAAAGCAAATGCTTGATTCACCAATCACTGACGAATTACCAGCTACCATTTTAAAACTGCATCCTAACTTTACGGTTATTTGTGATCAAGATGCTGCTTCATTACTAGATTTAAATAACTATAAAAGATTATAACAAAACGGCCTATTGTAGTGTCCCGCCTAAAGTTAGACTGACTTTAGGCGAGCGCTGCATATTAGCCGTTTTATTTATTTTCATATTTTTTTGCACTTGAGAAGCCTTTTCCCCTAACCTCATTTACCTTATTGATAATCATAAAGGCATCAGGATCGATGTCATAAACATAATTATTTAACTGGGTCAACTCTCGATTATTTACAACTGTTAAAACTACTGGGTACTGATTATGCTTAAAACCCGTCTCACTATGAATCAGTGTAGTTCCCCGATCAAGAACACTAATAATCTTTTCATTTATCTCATTAAATTTAGCGCTAACTATTTTGACTTGCATCTGTGATTTTCCAATAACCAATACTTTATCTAAGACAACAGTATAGATCAGCACTAGCAAGATTCCATAAAAAACCATTTCTCGATTACGAATGACCATTTGTCCTAGTAAAATAATAAAATCAAAACCATACATACTTACTGAAATAGGAATACCTAATTTTTTATTTAGGATCAATGGCGGTATATCCATTCCTCCAGTACTAGCTCCACAACGAATTACTAACCCGATTGCTGTACCAATCATTAATCCCGCTAAAATAACGCATAATAATGTATCTTTACTCATCATTTCATTTTTAAAAACACCTTGAAGAATCCCTAAAATGAATGGATAGTAAAAAGAACTGATCAAAGTCGTTAAAGCAAACTTTTTCCCTAATACTTTCCACCCAATTAAAAACATACTGACATTAAAAATTGAAACAAAGACAGTTATTGAAAATCCAGTCGTCGCATTTACTAACAACGCCATCCCTGTTGTTCCACCTGTAATTAAATTATTAGGTAAAATAAACATCGTTACTCCTAAAGCATAAATTGTATTACCTAATAATATTCCGATTATATTTCTGATATCTTTCATTTTCTCACTCTTTCATCATTACTTTCAACTTTATCTATTTTAAATCATAATTGTTTTTTATACAATACAATTACTAATTAATTCTTTTAGACATCTTTTTAGTACTAAAAACTTTAATATCATTATACAATAACACTTGACCCTTACGTTACGTAATGGTTTAAGATTATGATGAAATAAAGGAGGCTTTTTAATATGAAAGGTATTGTATTAGCTGGAGGATCTGGAACAAGATTATATCCTCTAACTCAAGTAACAAGTAAACAATTATTACCAATTTATGACAAACCAATGATTTATTATCCATTAAGTATTTTGATGGAAGCTGGAATCAAAGATATCCTAATCATCTCGACACCTGATGATACTCCTCGTTTTGAAGAACTATTAGGTGACGGCAGCCAATTTGGGATTTCACTTCAATACAAAGTACAACCCTCTCCTGATGGATTAGCTCAGGCATTTATTCTTGGTGAAGAATTTATTGATGGTGAAGGATGTGCAATGGTCTTAGGGGATAATATTTTCCATGGTCATGGCTTAGGTAAACGTTTAAGAGAAGCTGCTAATAAGTTTAGTGGAGCAACCGTATTTGGATATTATGTTGATGATCCTGAGAGATTTGGGGTTGTTGAATTTGATGAAAATGGTAAAGCTGTTTCACTAGAAGAAAAACCAGCTAATCCTAAATCTAATTATGCTGTTACAGGGCTATATTTCTATGATAAAAATGTTGTTGAATTCGCTAAAAGTATTAAACCAAGTGCCCGTGGCGAATTAGAAATTACTGATTTAAATAAAATCTATCTAGATAATGGTACTTTAGATGTAACTTTATTAGGACAAGGATTTACCTGGTTAGATACAGGAACTCATGAAAGTTTAGTCGATGCAACTAACTTTGTTAAAACTGTAGAAACTCATCAAAACCGGAAGATTGCATGTCTTGAAGAAATCGCTTATAATAACGGGTGGATTTCCAAAGACCAGCTTAATACATCATATGAGTTGTATAAGAAAAACCAATATGGTAAATATTTAAAAGATGTATTAGACGGTAAATTTATAGATCAATAAGAGGTAGACAAATGAAAAAAATTGAAACTAAAATCCCTGGTGTGGTTATCATTGAGCCAGATATTCATGGTGATCACCGCGGTTATTTCATGGAAACATATTCAACAAGTAATTTTCATGAATTAGGAATTGATAATGTCTTTGTTCAAGACAACATGTCTTTTACAGCAAAAAAAGGGACTTTAAGAGGCTTGCATTTCCAAAATGATCCAATGGCCCAAGCTAAATTAGTTAGCTGTACTAAAGGAACTGTTATTGATGTCGCTGTTGATATTCGTAAAGGTTCTCCAACTTATAAACAATGGGTTGCAGTAGAGTTGAGTGAAGAAAATAAGAAGATGTTCTTTATTCCTCGAGGATTTGCTCATGGTTTCTTAACATTAACTGATAATGTTGAATTTAGATACAAAGTAGATAATTTATACTCTAAAGAACATGATCGGGGAATTCGTTACGATGATCCTTCGGTCAATGTTGATTGGGGCGGATTATTAAATGGAATTGAACCAATCTTATCAGATAAAGATAAAAATGGTCCTACATTAGATGAAAGTGATTGTAATTTTAAATTCGAAGGAGATAAATAAATGAAAATTTTAGTAACAGGTGGAGCAGGTTTCATCGGTGGAAACTTTGTTCACTATATGGTTGAAACTTATCCAGAAGATATGATCGTTAACTTAGATTTATTAACTTATGCTGGAAACTTAGAGACTTGTAAACCAGTTGAAGGTAAACCGAATTATAAATTTGTTAAAGGTGATATTGCTGACCGTGAATTCATCTTTAAGTTATTTGAAGAAGAAAAATTTGATGTTGTTGTTAACTTCGCAGCAGAATCACATGTTGATAGAAGTATTACTGATCCTGAAATCTTCGTTAAAACAAATGTTATGGGAACAACTACTTTATTAGATGCAGCTAAAGAATTTGGAGTAAAAAGATATCATCAAGTATCTACTGATGAAGTATATGGTGACCTACCTTTAGATCGACCTGATTTGTTCTTTACTGAAACAACACCATTACACACATCTAGTCCTTATAGTTCATCAAAAGCTTCTGCAGATTTATTTGTTTTAGCTTATCATCGTACTTTTGGATTACCAGTAACTATTTCTAGATGTTCAAATAACTATGGTCCATATCATTTCCCTGAAAAGTTAATTCCATTAATGATTTCAAGAGCTTTAGCTGATGAAGAATTACCAGTATATGGTAAAGGTGATAATGTTCGTGACTGGTTACATGTATACGATCACTGTGTTGCAATTGACTTAATTATTAGAAAAGGTCGTGTTGGTGAAGTTTATAATGTTGGTGGTCATAATGAAAGAACTAATTTAGAAGTTGTTCAAACTATTTTAAAAGCTTTAAATAAACCTGAATCTTTAATCAAATATGTTGAAGATCGTAAGGGGCATGATCGTCGTTATGCTATTGATCCAACTAAATTAGAAACAGAACTTGGATGGAAACCAAAATATAACTTTGATACTGGTATCCAACAAACCATTCAATGGTATTTAGATAATAAAGAATGGTGGCAAAATATTCTTTCTGGTGAATATCAAAACTATTTTGAGAAAATGTACGCTGGAAAAGTAAAATAATTGTTATTTAAATTAAAAATTGTTGAACATAAATGAGTTCAACAATTTTTTTATTATCAAATTAATTAAAATTTGAAGATTTTTGGTTCTTCTGTAAAAGAACAGATTTTTGCAGTTACATTACGAAGATAAAATACTTCTGTATTTCCATCTCCAGGCTGATACATTTTTTGCAATGATGGATAGGCTGCTAACATATGTTTTTGTGCATCAATATTATTATCAAGATAAGCAGTTGCTTCAATTCTAATCCATTTTCCATCATCCATAGCACAAATCTCTATTTGAGGATTCTCTTTAATTTGTCGCGAAACAGCTTTAACTTTACCAGTTTGGATATACAATCTATTATTATACAAATCAATTGTCCCAAATGGCCTAACCCGCGGTTTATAACCCTCAACAGTAGCTAAATAATAAGTTCCACATTCCTTCAAGAATTCATAAACTTCATTCATACCAGCTCCTCCTTATAATATATATTTTACTCCCCTCAACTCATTAGTACAATCTAATCATTATAAACTTAGTTAAATCATTATATTAGTTATAATTTTATTCTTTAATCTCTCTTATCAGCATTTATAATAAATAATTTAAAATAATTAAAATTAAAAAAGCATTCCTTTAGTTTAACTAAGAAAATGCTTTTTAATAATTTTAATAATGAATAAAAACTGGATCATTCATTCTAATCAGCTCATATAATTTTTTGGCATCCTCTTCTTGAAGATTCAAACATCCATGTGATCCTTTTACTTTATACAGATCTGGAGTCCAATTTGCCCAGTCGCTTCGATCCAAAGCATGATATCCAGTTCCTGTCCACATAATTCTAATCCAATATTTAACCGGAGTCTCATAATCTTCGCCAACTAAAACTTTCTCTGGTTTTTTCTCTTTGATATACCATACCCCTGTACGTGTGATACGATCATTTTTCTCAGTTGGTAATCCACTTACACAAATACAAGAATAAGCTAATTGACCATCACGATACACGTATACTCTTTGTTCAGTTAAATCAATTTCACTATAATTTTGAGTATCCCAATCATTTTCAAAGTTTTCATAATCTTTTTGATATGCCTTATTAGAATAAGTTGGTTCTAATTCCGTTGTTAAAGCTTTTTGATTCTTTTTACTTTGCTCACTGAGGTAGGCCTCAATTAATTTACTGTCCGTTTTTTCAGTAATCGCTGCTTCTACTTGTTTAACGATCTTTTCATAATCAAGACGCCAGCCATAGTCACCACCTGAAATCTGAATCACGTTTCCATTATGAGTCGTAAAATTACGTTTCTTTCCAACTGTCTTATAGCGCAAACAAAATTCTTCAATCCACTCACTCATTGCTTCTTTATCAAGGACAACTTCACCTTTATCATTACAGCTTAACCAGTTTTTAATATCATCTGGTGTCATCGTCTCAACTTTGCCTTCTCCCATATCCCAGTTGATCCAATTTAATAGATAATTATTATACGTATTCAACATCTCTTCTAAATGCTTATCACTAATATCACTAACTGGCTGTTGATAAACTTCTGCATATTTATCTTGATCAGTTAAATCAATCTTTGTAGTTAATTTACTTATTGACGTTGTAATTAAGTTACTAAATTTTTCGAGATTTAGTTCATTTCCAATTGTTGCTTTAACCATTTTTCCACTCTTCGTTGTTTCATCGTATTCAATATGAGCATTTGTTGACTGCACAATTTGATATTCTTCATTCCCATTGATAAGCACTGAACCATTAACTATTTCACTTAATTTATTTTGATCATAAGATATTTTTAAATCAATATCACGGTTGTAACCACTAAAAATCCCAAAAATACTACGTTGACTGCGATGATTTTTATAGTCACTTTCTAAATTTTTTTCAAAATCTGCACTTAAATTAATATCTTTCCCTGCAATCGTAAGCTTTTGATTTCCCTCTGCCCCTATTTCCAAAGCATAACTTTCAATCTGGTTCTTTAATACATTTTTACTTTCTTCATAAGTCATGCTTGATACATCGATTCCATTAATAGATGTATTAGGATACCACTTATCACGATAATAAAATGAAAAAATAGCAAAGACAACAATAACTCCTATAATTACTCCACCAGTAATTTTAACACTCTTTTTTAATTTTTTTATCTTCTTAATAAACGCCAATCTACTTCTCTCCTTACAACAACAAACCTTAAATTTTATCTCATTATAGCACAAATAATATCGGTTTCAATCAATTCGCTTAATTAACAAAAAAATCAACAATCTTAAATAAATTTAACAAATTTAACATAAAAAGCCGACTATAATCGTCGGCTAACTTAATCCTTTTACATCAGCTTCAGTAAGTTTTTTACCAGCTTCAATTTTATCAATTACTTTACGAATATTTTGAATTGATTTTTTATAAGGGATTGTAATATATGTTTTCTTCCCTTTTTGCGAATATGTATCATATGAAATAGCCCCATCACCAGTTACTTGAACATTGAACATTTCCCAATTGGCCATATCATCTAACTGCATATTAACTAATGACTTGATATCATCACTTGACATATCAGTTTCAAAACTTCCCTCAACAGCTGCTAAAATATTGCTATAATTAGTAATAATTTTCGGTGACATTGCTTTTTTCAACATTGCTTTTAGTAACCGCTGCTGATTTTTACCACGATCAAAGTCTCCCGATGGTAGAGCATAACGTTCCCGAACAAAACATAATGCTTGATCACCATTTAATTCATTGACACCTTTTTTTATCTTATAATTACCATGTAATGTTGTAAATTCATACGGTGAGTCTACTTCCACTCCCCCCAAGGCATCAATAATGTTTGTAATTCCACTAAAATTAGTTTTTGCATAATAATTGACTTTTAGATCTAAAAAGTCTTCTAGTGTCTGAATCGTCTCATTAATTCCATACATTGCTGAATGGGTAATTTTATCCATCTTACCATTTTTATGCAGATTGACTTGAGTATCTCTAGGAACACTAACCATCAATACTTGTTTTTCCAATGGATTGACACAAACAACAAGATTTACATCCGCACGAGAGATAGTGTTAACTGAACCATATGTATCAATACCAGTTATATAGACAATAAAAGGATTTTCAGTAACATCTGTCTTTGTTGTTACTGCTTCTAATTTTTCTTGAACTTCCATTTTATAAACCACTTTAGTTTCATCTTCAAAACTTTCGTGATTAGTTTCCAACACACCTAAATATGACTGATCAGCAACAATACAATCTACTTCACCTTTATACAGAGCATCTGCTAAATCAGCATAATCACTATAATTTTTCTTTTCAGGTTCTTTACCGATTTTTTCTTGTACTTGTGCTAAAGCATCGGTAATACTAGATACACTAGTTTTATTTTCTACTCCGATTGTTTTTCCTTTCAAATCTTCAACTTTATTAATTTTTCCTTGCTTCATTGCATATACTGCAATAACTCTAGTTTGTGTAAATGCACTTGTAATATTACTTAAAAAACTATTACCCTGTGAAGCATACACGCTTCCTACGATCAATAGAGCAGATAAAGCAACACTTACGAACTTACTAATAAAAATTCTAAAGCCTTTTCCTGTTCTTCTTTTTCTTCGTGCTCCGGATGTAATCCAAATCATTTCAAGCAATAATAATGCTATTAAAACAATTATTAAAATTGCATAATACCTAGTTGGTAACATTTTCAATACATAAATATATCCTAAGAATACGGCTGAAGCAATTAACTGTATCGTTAAAATAATTCCTTTAGATGTAAGTTTAGAAAACATTCCTTTTTTCTTTTTCTTCTTTGCCATTCTCTCACCTCACCAAACACCTTTTATAATATCATATTGATTTGTCGTAGCATAGGTTATTTTGTTGTTAAATAGAAAGAGCTTCATAATGAAGCTCTTTAGTTTCCTAGCCCTTTTAAATCCTCTTCAGAAATAGTTCCACCTTGTTCTACCGTATCAATGATCTTCTTAATTTTTTTAACTTGTTTTTGATAAGGTTTCATTACATAGACCTCTGTTCCATACATTGATGCAGTTTTCGAAGTTTTATAACCTTCACCTTCTACTTGAACATTATAAACAGTCCAATCCGACATATCGTTTAACTGCATATTCAATAACGACTTAATTTCTTTACTTGACATATCAGTTTCAAAACTTCCTTCAATCGCAGTCAAAATATTATTAAAATTAGTGATTATCTTTGGTGACATTGCTTTTTCTAACATTGCTTTTAATAATTTTTGTTGATTTTTACCACGGTCAAAATCTCCATTTGGTAAAGAATATCTTTCCCGAACAAAGCATAATGCTTTATCCCCATCCATTTGGTTTTCGCCTTTAACAATGTTGTAATTACCATGTAATGTTGTGAATTTATAATCAGAATCGATTGTTACCCCACCAAGAGCATCTACAATATTTGTCATTCCACTAAAATTAGTTCTCGCAAAATAATTAATTTCAACATCTAAGAAATCTTCAATCGTACTAATTGTTTCACTTGTTCCATAGATTCCGGTATGAGTTAATTTATCCATTTTACCATTCTTATGCAATTGAATTTCACAATCACGCGGAATACTGGTCATCAAAATTTGTTTTGTTTTAGGATTAACAGTAACAATCAAGTTTACATCACTTCGAGCTACGGTACTAACACTACCATATGTATCAATTCCAGTAACATAAATTGTAAATGGGTTTTCTGTTACATTTGTTTGTTTAGTTGTAACACTTAACTTAGATTCATATTCATATGATTTAATAATTTTTGTTTCGTCATCAAAACTATCATGATTTGCTTCCAACATCGACTTATATTCTTGTCCAACAATAATAGCATCTACTTCACCTTTATACAGAGCATCGGCCAATCCGCTATAGTCATCATATTTAACCATATCTTCTTGTTCCCCAAGATCATTTTCCATATCAGCAATTGCTTTAGTAATCGTCGTTGTATCATGTTGATAAGATACACCAAATTTCTTTCCATCAAGATCACTTAATTTAGTTGCACTATTATTTTTCATTGTAATCACTGAAACTAAATATTTTTGTGTTGTTGCTTTAGTAACGGTATTAAAAAAATCATTTCCCCTAACAACATAACTTGATGCGAACATTAATAAAATACTCATTAATAAGCTAATAATTTTTGTAACGATTGAACGCTTGCTTTTTAAACCTTGATTAATTTTCTTTTGCCCGCTCCTCATGATAAAGAAGAAAATTATAATTAATAAACCTAATGCCCCTGTCGCTGGAATCAAGTATTTTAATGGTACTAGATCCAATTGAAAGATTAAATATGTAAACAATGCGGTTGCGAATAACTGCACTGCCAAAATCAAATACTTAGAAGTAATAAATTTAATAAACTTATTGTCTTTCATATAAGCCTCCTATATTCGCACTTTTTTACCGTTAAATAATATCATAATCTGTTTTATAATACAAATTTATGTCGAAATAAATAGAAATTTTAAGAATTTTGTAAGAAATATTAATCATTCATCTATGTTTATTAATAAACATGTTATATTATGGTCTTTATGTGATAATTTTAGCCACTTTTATCATAATCCTTCTTTCTCATGAATAATCCATGTTATACTAAAAATAGGAGGAATCCAAAAATGAAAAAGATATTACTGACGATATTATCACTATTTTTATTAACCGGGTGTTTTAGTTTTCGTGAAAAGTCTAATTCTCGACCAGCAATAACTATTGATACTGACTACTTAAGCGGCGATGCGAGTTATTTATACTATTATCAGTCTTTATCATCTAAAGAAAAAGAAATTTATGAAAATATTTATAATTGCATTCTTGATAATGCAAAAAAGGTCACAATCAGCAGTAATGATTATGAATTAGTTCAAAAAATAAATGATTATGTTTTATATGATCATCCCGAAATCTATTATCTAGATTATTTTGAGCTACAAAATCAAGTTGATATATGTAATTATATTCCCAGTTATTCATATTCTAAAAGTGAACGTGACACTTTAACAGCTCAATTAGAATCTGTCCGTGATGAATTAGTAAATTCGATTTCAAGTGAAAGTAGTGATTATGATAAATTAAAAAAAATTTATCAATTTGTAATTGAGAAGTGTCGATATGTTGATAATGCTAAAGATAATCAATATATTACTAGCTCGTTAATTTATGGTGAAACAGTTTGCAGCGGCTATGTAAAGGCTATTCAGTATCTTGCTGAAGCAGTTGGGATAAAAAGCGCCTATATCGTGGGTAAAGAAATTGGTGCTAGTGACGATGAAGCTTATCATGCCTGGAATTTAATTTATCTAGATGATGACTATTACTATCTTGATGCTACTTGGGGTGATTATGATAGCGAAGGCAATATTTTTGCAATGATGAACTATTTTATGTTTGATTCTGATGATATGTTGAAATTATATGAACCTCTTGATCAATATGAAATAACGAAACAAGGAAATTATACGTATTTCAAATATGAGAATCTTTATAACGAAAATTACAATAAAGCAGCATTAAATAAAATGGTAAAACAGTATAAACATGATAATATTGCCTGGATGGAATTTAAATTTAGTGACAGTTGTTATCAGGAAGCAAAAAAAAGATTGATTGATCAAGAGGAAATGTTTGACCTTTTCAATCCCTATACAAGTAAGCAATATACTGTTCAATATTTTTATTATGATAATTTAAATGTTTTAATTTTTAATCAAAAAATCGAATAATCAGCCGTTCGACACGACTCGTTATTATCCTTGAAAATTCGAGAATTCTTCACGAATTTTCACGAAAACTTTCTTGTTATAGGGAACTTAATTCCTTACTTTACTAAATCCCTAATTATCTATAAATAAACCCTTTTCTCTTTTATACTGTATAAATATAATAAATTTTGTCACTAAAACGAAAGGGGAATATAGAGATGACAGACGTTAAAAAGTATACAGTATACATTTTAGAAGAAAACAAGGATTTATTGAATAATATTAAGGACAGTTTAATTGCGACAAATAACTTTACCGTTATTGGTACTAGCGATAATGCAACAAGCTGTTTAAACTATTTATCTAATAATAATTGTGATTTATTAATTATTGATTTAATGCTTACCAACATTGATGGAATCGGTGTTCTAAATAAACTTAAGGAAGTAAATAGTCGTGCCTATAATAAAGTAGTTTGTATTACTAGCTTTACTAATCCATTAATTTGTGAAACATTAGAAAAATTAAATGTAAGTTATTGTTTTAAACAACCATTCGATATCAATTATTTTGCGACAACCTTAAATTCTGTAATGAAAGTTACATTAGAAGATATTAAAGGTATGTCACAAAACGAATCTGAAAAATATCAAAAAATTAAGTTAGAAAATGAAATTACAGATATCCTTCATGAAGTTGGGATTCCAGCCCACATCAAAGGATATATGTACCTAAGAACTGCAATTCTATCTACTTACTATAATATCGAATTATTAGGTCAAGTAACTAAAGTCCTTTATCCAGATATTGCCCGCCAATACAGTACTACCGCTTCAAGAGTAGAACGTGCCATTCGTCATGCTATTGAAGTTGCTTGGAACCGCGGTAATACTGATGCAATTGATGATATCTTTGGTTATACAGTCAGTGCAACTAAATCAAAACCTACCAATTCTGAATTTATTGCAATGATTGCTGATAAACTTCGTCTAGAACATCAAACAAAAGCGGCAAGCCGTCATAGTTACTTATAAGAGCGTAAGCTCTTTTTTTCTACCTAATTTTAGAAAAACTAATCTTTTTCTTATATCAATCATGGAGATCTCCATAACTGACATAAAAAGAGGAATTAAATCCTCGGATCGTTAACTTCCTTTATACTTTGATAATAACTCATCTACAATTGTTGAAATAAATTCAGAATTACATGTTTTACGTTTTGCCCGAAATCCAAATAGCTGCTCTAGCTCATCTTGACAACCACTTTCCCAAGTACATTTTAAAACATGACGAATCGACTGTTCAACTCGTGATGCCGTTGTTCCATAAGTTCTAGCAATACGCGGATATAATTCTTTAGTAATTTCTCCTAAAAGATTAATATTTCCACAAACTAAAACAATTGCTGTAACTAGATAATTATAGCCTTTTAAATGTCGTGGCATTCCCACTTTCATAAACGTATCATGAATTTCCTTTTTTAGAACTGTTTGATGATAATCGTCAATACCTAAATTATGTTTTAATCTAATTTTTAAGATACGATCAATGATTTCCATAAAATAGTTTAAATCAACCGGTTTCTTTAAACAGTAATCTACTGCTAAGCCTTCTAACATTTCAAATACTAGTGAGTTAGTAAAATCACTAATACAAATAACATGTTTTAAGGCTTTTGGATTGTTAGATCTTATATTCCCAATCACTCCAGCACCATCTATATTAGTCAAAATTAAATCAATTACAAGTAAATCACATGTATGCGTAGCTAAATAGTCTTCACATATACCACCATCATTAAAAGTTGCAATAATTTCATAATGATCATTACTTCTAATCTCATTGACCAGTTTCTCTTTCAACAAATGATTTTCTGTTAAAATCACAATACCTGCCTTATTATTCATTTTTAAATAACTCTGTGCCTAATACACTTCTCCTCACTTTTTTCCTTTATCCCATGTCTAAAAACCTATTTTTAAGCGCACTAAAACATCATATCCGAGCCTGTTTCATAATTTGCCAAGAACTTGTGATTTAATATTAATTTCATGTTCAAAGAACTCATTTATACACTCCCCCCTAACTTATCCCGAGTGCTAGTATAACAAATTTTTCCAATTTCGAACATAAAACTTATGTGTATATAGCAAATTAGCTAAACCAAATGGTTCAGTAGGCGTGACGAGGATGAATTTGAGAAACATTTCATCTGTAAAAATTGTACTTGATATTTTTCAAAGAAATATCTCTGAATCTCTCTTTCTTTACTTTTTAGGGTAAATCCAGATTTTTTTAGATAATTTACCCACTTCCGTTCATAATTTTTAATAACATAAATAGCATTTGGACGATCAATAGTTGGATAACTACTTAAAAATTCTTCTAACCGGTGATTATAGTAAGATCTTAGCATCTCAATTTGTGTAGTCAGCAAAAGCATTGATGAAGGTACCATGCACTCAACAAAAACTGCATGTGTTTTTCCACAGTGTTTACACATCACACGCTGGATTCGAATACAAATTTTATTAGTTGCAGTTTTATAAAATCTTGGATAACATCCAATCTTAACAAAACTCCCTTTGGCCCCACAACTACACTCCAGGCTTTTAAAATCAACATGATCTAACACTTGATCATATATTTCTTGAGTAAATTCGTTAATAAAATACTCGGCACTATTAGCAACTGTTATCATTTTCTTTATCCCCTTAAATTATCCCTTTCTTTAAAATATCCTATTTTCATCAGAATTGCAATTATTTAGATAGTCAAAGTTTTTTAATTAAGTTAATTTTAAGGAGCTAAATACACAAATATAAAAGACAGTCAGTTTCTTTTTCTTTTCTTGACAATCTTAATAAACTTAAAAAGGGATAATTTTATCCCTTATAATTTTAAGCAAACAACTGTAGTATCCATTTGAAAAACGCTGGAAATACAGAATAATCAAAATCATTTGACCATCTAGCAAAGTCCGCTACTGTTGTTGATAAAACGCCTACCGTTAACGCTTGTCCAAATGACAATAACAGTCCAGCAACGACTCCAGCTAAAATAGCCCCACGCCAGCCTCCTGTAGAGTTTCCAAAAACACCTGCTGGTCCACCTCCAAAAAAGGTAGTAATAACCGGTGGTGTCAGGGCATACCAGCCAATTGCACCAAAGATAATCGTACACAATATAACTGTACCTAAACAACTTAAAAAACCTAGCATAACTGCAGTTGGAGCAAAGTTAAAAACGACAGGACAGTCTAATGCTGGTACTGCATTAGGTACAATTTTTTCAGAAATACCTTTAAACGCTTCTGTGATCTCTGAAACCATCATTGAAACACCATTCAATACAATTGTAATCCCCACTCCAAATTGAACGCCAGAAACAATCGCATATAAAATTGCGGGCTGTCCATTACTTAAATTCGCTTCGACATAATCAAAACCAGCCAAGCATACTGCCACGATATATAGGATTGTCATAACTAAAGCGGTAGAAACTGTAATGTCTTTTAAAAAGTTTAATTTAGGATTAATATTAATGTTTTCAGACGATTCATTTTTATGTTTTTTAAATAAATTTCCAACTAATGAACCCGTAATAACTCCGAATGTTGTGGTGTGACCATAGGCAAAATCATCACTGCCGGTAACCTTTCTCAAGAAAGGCTGGGCCAATGCTGGAGCTAAAGTACAGTAGATTCCTGTTAATAGACCACCAATAATAATGACTAACGTATTATTTGGATTAGCAAACACTTCTACAGCTACAGCTAAATAAACAAAAATCAAATAATATGTTTGATGTGCTGTTAAAAACACGTACTTAAATGGTGTAAATCTAGCTAAAATTAGATTTATAAAAAAACCAATAACCATAATAATTGCAATCGTCGATGCCCACTGTTCAGTAAATGCATTTGTTCCCATTCCAGTTGCAACTGTTTCAATCCCCATAATTTTTTCCAGCAGCGTAGCTATCGGCGTAACTACGCCTGCGATTGTGCTTGTTCCTACACTTAGAATTAAATAACCTATTCCCGTTTTGACTGATCCAGAAATAATTTTATCTATTGATTTTTTTTGTAAAATAAGACCAATCATCGCAACAATACTTAAGAAAATAAACGGCTGATTAAACACATAATTTTGAAAAATATCTACAATAACTTTAAATACTGACATAATCTCCCTCCTCTACAATAAATTCTTTTTTTCTAATAATTTTTTTATTTTTTCCTCTAATTCATTCATATCCATTAGATTATTGATTACAATAACATCCTCATAACAAGAACGTAATTCATCAGCAAACGATTCAAAAGTAAATACTGCATCGCACATTAGTCCTTTAGACATTGATAATCCTTTATTCTCAACTGTTACCTCCAATGGTAAAGCAAATTTTTTAAAAGTTTTATCAATATTCATTCTTAACAAAGTGCTTGTTCCGACTCCGGCACCACATACCGTGATAACTTTAAAACTTTTCATTTTTCATCCCTCTTTTGCATCATGTAATATTGTTTTTACTATTTTAGCTGGCTCACTTATGGATGTTCCGATAACAACTGCAAAAGCTCCTGCCTCTATACATTTCTTCATCTTACTACCGTCATTAATTCTTCCTTCGGCAATGACTCTTGATACTCCGGCTGTTTTTAGCTCTTTAATAATTTCATAATCTGGATCTGGTGATGGCACTGTTCCAAATATAATTGGATTTTTAGAATATGGCGTGTATCCTGATAAAGTAGTACCTACTGCATCAACTCCCGCTTTAGATGCTCTGATTCCCTCTTCCACTGTAGAAATATCTGCAATAACAAATAACTCTGAATATTTATTTTTTATTTTATTAACAAATTCTTCTAATGATAAATCATCATAACGTTCTCTTTGAGTGCCATCTATGGCTATACCATCAACGCCTGCTGCAACTAGCTGATCGACTTCATCCATTGTTGGTGTAATTCTAAAACTAGAATGAAGCGGATCATCTCCTTTATAGATTTTTTTAATACCAATAAGCGGAACATCTACAACTTCTGCAATTGCCTTTACATGTTCTAAATTTGTTCTTATCGCCTTAGCTCCTCCAGCAACACAACTTTGAGCCAGGCATTGAATTGCAATAGAATTGTCCATATAGGGATTTATTGCTGAATCAGCATAACAAGAAACTATCAGTCCCCCTTTAATAGCATCAATATTTTTATTATCCTTTAAAATATCTTGATAAGAACGGGCATTAAATATTTTATGTAAATATTTTCTATCCATTAGACATAGTGCCACTTCTTGAAACAGCTTTAAATGCTCCTCATCACTTTTAGCTGCAAGCGCTAACAATACTCGAACTGGATCATTAACAGAGTGTCCAAACTTCACTCCATTTTTAAAAGTTACTAAGCTAATACTATTTTGATACACATGACCATTTGGTCTTGCGTGAGCCAAGGCAACCCCTGGCATGACTACAATATAGGGGCCATTTTTTTCAATAATATTCACCATATCATTTATATACTGATGATCAATATAGCCATTTTTCTCTAATAGATAACCAGCATAGACAATTGCTTCTTTCCAATCATGGCACTCTTTATAAAAATCCACACAATTCTCTTTTATATATTTAATCATATTTACTTACCTCATTAATCTGGTCTAAAACATAGTCTAGTTCAAAATAACGTTCTATCCCATTATTTCTTATATTCTCTAAAAATTTGATAAAATTATTTAATGCTTTCATGTGCGTATAATTATCTTTAGCCGCTAAACATAAAATAATATGCACTGGATCATATTTATCATGATTAAATTTGACACCATTTTTAATAATTAACAGACTCATTGATGTTTGATTAACCCCATAATCAATTTCTCCATGAATAAGGGCTATTCCTTCATCAATAACCATATATGACCCTGATTTTTTCACCGTATCTATCATTGATTTAATATAACATTCTGCAATATCTTGACTCTTAACTAGCATTTGTCCGGCACAGCAGACTGCAGTCTCCCAATGATCGACCGTATCACATAGTAGAACTTTATCAGCAGTTAAATATTCATTTAATAATGGCTGCAGTTTGATTCCTGCATCAATTCCTAAATCTTTAAAATATTCACTGAAATCATCGAAAAGCTGCTGATAGTTTACAATCTCGCAGTTTCTCTTAACAATACTTAAAATTCCATCCATAAAAGTATCACTTTCTTGAATATTTTGATGAACAATTTTTTCCATAGCATTTTCAATCAATCGATAATCACTCTCTTTTAAAATTACATTGACTTTAACAACCAAACACTGCATTATTTGTAGATCAATACTTGAAATAATAAAATCGATATTACTGAGATCTATATTTAAAATCCGTTCTTCAGTTACTGTTTTCTTCACAATAATATTTTTAAATCTCGAGCAGATCATCTCCTTCATTAAAGAAGCCGTCCCAAAACCATGAACACAAACAATTACAACATTATACACATCTTTAAAACGATTTTTTCTCTCTAAAGCGGCACAAAAATGAAGCGTTAAAAAAGCTATATCATCCTCTTTAATTCCTTTTAATTCCTTATAGCATAATTCATCAATTGTTTCTAATAATGCTATAAAAACTTCATGATAATTTTTCTTAATAACTGTCAAACTCGGATTAACAACCGGTACTTGATTTTGCAGTTTAAATACTGTAGGACCTAAATGGAGGGTTAAAGAATTGATCAATTCCTCATCTCGACTAAAATTTACATTAAGTTTTTCTCCTACTTTAAAGGCTAAAGTAGTTGCTATCATTTGTATATTAGCCCAATCATAGATAACATATCGCTTTAAAGTCGTATATCTAGCACTATTTAATAAGATCGTAATAATAGCAACTTCTGATTGTGACATCTTAATATTTAATGCCTGCATTATTTGTGAACAAATAAATTGAGCATCATGATATCCTTCTGTTTTTGAAATCTCAATCAAATAATCTTGATGTAGGATGATATCATACCCTAATTCTATTCTTGTCAAAGAAACAGCTAAATGGATACAAATATCTTTATATGATAAATAGGTTAATTTCTTTTCACTATGACTTTCAAAATCATTCATAACTTTAATAATGATTTTCCAGTATTTATCGAAGACCATTCGATAAATATTCTTTTCAATAAAAGTTATTGGTGTATATTGAAAGTGCATAAATTTATTAAAATCAATATTCTTTTCAATAACTCTAAAGAAACATGAGCGTATGTCTCTTTCGTCACCCTCTATATAACTGCCTTTTCCTGTTTTTACATTAATAGAAAAATCATATCCCTCATATTCTTGTCTTATCGAAAGAATATCTTTATCAATACTACTTTTACTAACATTCATTTCATCAGCAAAATACTGACTTGTGAGTGGTTCACTGCAACACCACATTGAAACTAAAATATAGCACTTTCTTTCAAACGGACTTATCGCATATACATAATTATCCAAATTCGAAATTTCTTTCATCAGTATCTCTTTTTCTTGATGAGTAATATTAAACTGAATCTTTCCATTTCTTATCATTATATTTTTTTTAATATTTATTGTTTCTAAAAAATCATTAATATCATCAATAACATATCTAATCATTCGAATTGAGATCTCAAAATCATGTGCTAAATCTTCTACTTGATAGTTTTTTCCGCCGCACAGCTTCTTCAATATTTCCACACTTCTAGTATTCATAAGATATCCTCATATGATTCAATAAGAGAATCATACGCCTCCTCTCTACTCACTTCATATAATGAATGCGATTTTTATATTGGTTTAAGATATTTTGATTATATTCGTCACCTCCATCAATATTAGCACTATGAAAAATCGGTGGTTCGAAGCCGTCATTAACTAGATTTTCTACTACTTGAATAATCACGCTATTTAAAATAAAAGCTCCGGCTATTGTAGAGGTTGGGGCAACCTTTTGGTCTAGACCATCAATAGTAATACTGGAATCCTCAAAATCTCCACAATTATCAATAACAATATCTGCAATATCTAACAATTTCTTTCCTGTTTCATGTCGCGAAACTACAGCTTGACTATATTCTATATTTGTAACAGCAATCACGATCACACCCATTGCCTTAGCCCGTAATGCCATATCAATTGCAATTGTATTTCGACCAGAAACTGAATGAATAATTAGAACATCTTCTTTTTGTATTGGCGTATGCTCTAAAATCAATGTCCCATAACCAGGTAGTCTCTCCATTTGCGAGGTTAGAGTTATTGGTCTTACATCTAATTGAACTTCCTTTGCCATAATTGGATTAATTAAAGCCAATCCACCAGCCCGATAAAACAGTTCTTGGGTAAGAATTCCCGCATGAGAAGCTCCAAAAGCATAAATCGTATGTCCCTTTTCAATACATTGGGTCATTTCTAAGGCAGCTTTTTGAATAGCTGCTTCTTGTGAATCTACAATATTATTTAAAATATCATGAATATGCTGATAGTATCTTGATCTTGCTTTCATCATAAATTCCTTATCCGATAAAAATATTTATCCACTAATTTATCATTATGATCAGCACAATCTTCATTCATAAAAGCCATATGACCATTGTAATAAACATCCGGGTGAATTCCCTTTTTAACTAAAATATCAACCATTTCACATAATATTGCATTTTGTAAAAAGACATTTGGTATTGTACTAGTTGCCCCCACTTTCATAGGAAAATTTTCTATCTCAATTGCCGCATCACCTATTAATGAACAATTATCTAACACTACATCAGCAACATCTTTAAGCTTCACTCCTGCCTTATGTTTTGTCTTTAAGAATTGGCTATATTCCACTGCAGTAATCGCAATAATAGGAATTCCCTTTTCTTTTGCCCTTATAGCAGCATCTACTGGTGCAATATTATTGCCAGAATTAGAAATAATAATCATGCAGTCATTAGGGGTGATTCGATGATAATCAACTATCATTTTTCCAATTTCATACATATTTTCAATGTGATAACTTTTTGTAATTTCAAAACTGCCTGTTGCACTTTGTTCCAGCAAAGCACAATAATTAGCCGGGGTAGCAGCTCGCCAAAATGCATCATCGACTACTAAATGAGAATGACCCGTCCCAAACCCATAAATAAGACCTCCTTTTTCAGTTGTATCAGCAAGTATTTTTGCAGCTTTTTTGATATTATCTTTTTGCGTATTTTTTACTTGTGCAACAACCTTTTCCATAACTTCAAAATAATTTTCCCAAGCTTCCATTTAAAAGCCTCCTTCCTTTACAATTTCATTATACCTAAATTCAAAAGAGCAAATATTTGCAAATTCTTTCAATTTCTTGAGAAGCATTTTACAAGTTCAATAAAAAAAGAAATTTGAAATAATATCCAAATCTCTTAAAATACATTATATTTTATAATGAAAAAAGGAGTTTTAAATTAATAAACTCCGCGACTCTATAAACTTTACTTTATTCAAACAAGGCACTTCCTACCCTTATCATCGTTGCTCCATACTTTAACGCTTCGTGATAATCATTAGACATCCCCATTGATAATTCTGTCATTTCAAACTCTGAATATTTACAATTTAATTGATCAAATAACTCCTTTGTTTGTTTAAAATATACTGCTGTATCATTAGAATCAATATGTGGTGCCATCATCATTAGCCCTTTTACAATTAAATGGGGACATTCTTTTAAATAATCAAATACATCTTCAATTTCTTCTACTGCAAAACCATGCTTACTTTCCTCTTTTGCTACATTGACTTGGATTAATATTGGCATTTTTAAATCATGCTTCTTAGCTTGTTTTTCTACTTCTTTAATTAATGAATAACTATCAATTGAATGAATCAAGCTAACTTTATCAATTATATACTTAACTTTATTTGGTTGTAGCGTTCCTATCATATGAAATTCTTGTGCCCCATGATACTTTTCATATTTTTCTAAAAAAGCTTGGACTCGATTTTCGCCAAAATACTTTACTCCTAGTTTTTCTAATTCATTAATCTCTTCAATTCCAACATATTTTGTTGCTGCGACCAATTTAGCATTACCAACAGATTTTAAAATATTTTTTACTGCCTGTTCATTTACTCTCATTTACTGACCTCCATAGACTAATTGCCCACCTACATAAGTAGCCAATACTTTAATGTCTTTAATATGCTGAACATCTACGTCTAATATATTATCACTAAGCACAACAAAATCGCAATACTTTCCTACCTCCAAAGTTCCTTTGACCTCTTCTTCAAATGAAGCATATGCACCACCGATCGTAAACGACTCGATCGCTTCTTCTCTAGTTAATGCCTGCTCTTTTAGATATGGTCCAGTCCCATCGATAGATGTTCTTGTAACCGCTAATTGAATCCCTTTTAAAACATCTGGGGCTTCAACTGGACAGTCTGACCCATTAGAAATAGTCGTTATATTACGAAGTGTTTTAAAATTATATGATGTTTGTGCTAATTGGGGAGAAACCCTTTGATTAATAATATGATTATCATAATCTAAAAAGACACTTTGAATATAAGCATGTAAATGTAACTGCTGATATTTAAGCAACTGATCTTCTCGAGTGATCTGACAATGCACAATACCATGTCGTGGATCTTCACGAGAATAGTTTTTTAACGCATTTTTGTATCCTTCAAAAATCCAATCTAAGATTCCATCACCAATTGCGTGAATAGCAATCTGCATCTCATGACGATTAGCGTAGTCAAACATCATTTTGATTTCTTCACGACTAAAAACAGGAATTCCTCGTGTCTTAGGTGCATCATAATAAGGCTTACTTAAAAAAGCAGTTCGTGCTCCTAATGATCCATCCCCAAGCATTTTTAATGGGCCTATTTTAAAAAACTCATCACCACTACCGGTACAATAACCTAAATTAATAAACTCTTTTAAGGCTTTTAACGTCGGCAACTGTGCTTGTTCGTAAACTCTTATCGTTAGTTTATTTTCTGCTCTTAATTGTTCAAAAGCCTGTAGAGCATCATGATAATCACTAGTGGCACTCAAGAGATCGTCACTTTGAACAAATGTTATTCCATAACTATGTAACTCTTTTTGAGCGATTAAAATATTATCTTTTATTTCTTCAATAGTTGGCTGAGGGATTGTATCATAGATCAAATAAAGTGCATTTTCTTGAAATAATCCTGCATCTAAATCAAAATAGCCGCCCTCGACTGCTTCACTGGTAATATTTGCTAATTCAATTGCTTTGCTATTAGCAACTAAGATATGTCCACAAGTCCGCGTAATTACAATCGGTTCCTCTTCACTAATCATATCAAGATCTTTTCGGGTAGGAAAACGCTGTTCATCTGTAAAATAATCATGATTCCAGCCCCGCCCAATCAGCCACTGCCCCTTTACTAAATGTTTCTTTAATTCTTCTAAAAGTGCTTTAAGCGAATTAGTATGCTTTTCTAATAGAACATTTTTTAAACTTTGACCATAATTAACTAAATGCATATGCGAATCATTAAAACCTGGATATACATATTTATTATTTAAATCAATTTGTTCACCAGAATATTTTAATGCTTCCTTATCACTTCCGATAAAGATAATTTTTCCCTTATCTTCTACAAAAGCAGTTGCCTGATTACAACCGTATAAATTTCCCCGGAAATAAATTCTCATAAAAAAAATCCCCCTTTATTTAGAAAGTAGGATACTTTGATCCTACTTTTCATTATAATATTTTGTTATATCGATACTAGTAACTGCAGCAACATCTTGACCATTGATCCACCGAACACGTTTTACCGTTGTCTCCAACTGAGCACTAATGTTACAATTATAAATCAATTTAGTATACGATAAATCGCTATCCTTCATATCTTTAATTGGGCAGTCAGCGCATGGTTCATCATAGCCTCTAAAAGACTTATAGCAATAATCACCAACTTTTACCTGATTAAAAATATGTTTGATTTTATGATTATAATACACAAGTTTATAAGTGTTGGGATCAATAACGTAAATCCCATTTTCTTGGAAATCTAAAATCATTTGAATTGCATTTAAATACTGATTCTTTTCTTTTTCCTGATATTTTTTAACAAGAAAAGTACTAATGATAGCAATCGAAGTTAATAACATTTCTTTTTCTTCCGCTTTATAAGCGTAGGGTTTTTCATGTTCCATGCTTATGATACCAATAATATCATCGCCATTTTTAATAAGACCACTAATTACCATACGGGTCTTACTATTAGCATAAAGTGTTTTAATTGCTGGAGAAACATCTGAAGCCTTGATATCATTGACCCAAAGAATCCCCTCATCATCAAATTGCCGTACATACTCAGGCCAATAATCATGATAAGTAACATCAATAACTTTTGTTAAATCTTCATTCTTTGAACTCCAATAATTATTTACTTTGTATTTCCCAATATCCAAATCTCGTACAATAATTAAATTTTGGCTCATATAATAATGCATTCCCAATAATTCTAGGACTGCTGTAATTGTTTCATTTAAATCTCATTTATATAAAATTCTAAAAATATACTCACCAACATTATCAGAAAACTTTTTGGTAGCCCGATCAACAATATTATTCACTTTATCCAATTGACCATCACTAATCTCTAAACTCTCATCATACAAACAAACACCATTTTTATTATTCTTTTTAATTTTGTATAAAGCCTGATCACCATGGTGATATAACTCATCAAATGTTTTTCCATGATTAGGGTATAAAACTACCCCTACAGATACCGTTACTTTAACTTTTGTTCCTCCAGTTCCATAAGCACCTTCAATCAGTTTACATAGATCATTAGCCTTATCAATAGCTAGTTCACTGTTTGAAATATTCTTCATTAAAACTAAATACTCATCACCACCAAGACGAGCAACTAAGTCATCATTTCGAAATTTAGATTTTATTTTTCGAGATATTTCACACAAAAATGCATCACCGTATAAATGACCGAAATTATCATTAACCTGCTTAAAATTATCAATGTCTAAGATCATAATCGCATGATTATTTTCAGGAAAATTTTGAATAATTTCATTTGTTTTAATTTCAATAGCTTCTCGATTATATAGCCCTGTTAGTGGATCTAATTCAATTTTCTTCTTTAGTACAAGATCATGTACTTTATTTTCATTAATATCCTTGATATAACCACAAGCATAAATATCTTTATTAAATTCAATCAAATATAGTGTAATTTGAATAAAATTATAATTATCTTTAAACTTATTATAGAATTGATATTCTAAATCTAATTTACGTTTTCCATCACGATAATTATTTAATAAATTTTGCCGATTTAATTCACGAAGCACTTTGCCATAATCACTAGGAATTGAATTTTCACTTAGTTTTAAAATTGATTTTTCATAGTTTTTACCATCATAAAAATCAATAAAATTATTTTTTGCTATTTTCCGATCAATAACTTCATTCATCGTTAAATTAACTTCAATATAACTCAGTGCATCTTTACCTAAAGCCTCACGATATTCTCGTTCAATTTCATACTTGCTCTTTAGTTCAACAAAATCCGTAATATCTTTACCGATTCCAATTGATTTAACTGCACGTCCCTGCTCATCAAAGATTGTTGAACATTTTAGACTGATCCAGCGTTCTTCTCCATCTCCACGCTTCATCTTTAATTCAATTGAAGTTTCAGGCCTGCCTTTTTCAATCTCTTGGCATAATTTTCTTACTCGTAAACCATCCTCTTGACTGATGATCTTTGCTTCAACCAAACTTTCTGGGATATTATAATAAGTTTTATTAATATCTAAAATTCCTAATGCAACTTCATCAGGACAAAATAGCTGCTCAATTGTATGATTTAACACATCATATTGCCACAATGTTGTATTTGCTTGTTTTAAAGCAAGCTTATAAATTTCTTCACCTATTAGAAGCTCCTTTTTCATATTTGATAATTCGGTTATATCGGTAGCTACGATAATAAAACCTTGCGGATTGTTTTGGTTATCATAAAATCTTGAAACTGTTACTTTTTCTACACTTCCATCTTTATGAAGATTATCTAATGGTTGTAAACCGTGAAGGTAACGCATAATACAGCACTTTTCCGTACTACAATTATCCATTTTAAGAGCTTTACAAGGCTGCATTAATACATTTTCACCTATCAGCTTACGACCTTTTCGGTTCACAAAAAGTATCTTCATTTCATTATCAATTACGAGAATAACATTATCAATAACATCTAGAAGGACTTTATATTCATTATTTAGTTTATCCATTAACTCTTCGATATTTTTGAATTTCAATCCTGACACCTCCTAGACTACTATAATTATATTGTAACTTAACCATTAATAATTGTACAATCCTAAAACTTGCAAATTTTCTTACTGTCCTTATAAATTTATTAAAAACTGTATCTTTTTTAATATCCAGTGTAATGTTAAGATACTTATAGATTTAATAAATAGGGGGATTTTTATGAATAATAAAACACTTAAAATAGCGACAATTGGTTTGATGGCTGCATTAGCCTATGTCTCTTTTACTTTTCTACAAATCAAAATACCAACGCCAGGGGGAACTACATCATTTCATTTAGGAAATACCTTTTGTGTCTTAGCTGCATTATTGCTAGGGGGACTTCCTGGAGGAATTGCAGGAGCGATTGGAATGGGAATTGGTGATCTACTTGATCCTGTTTATGTTACCTATGCACCTAAAACAATTATCCTTAAATTAATGATTGGAATCGTTACTGGATTAGTTGCACATAAAATTTTCAAAATTGAAAAACATGATAATGATTCTCATTTAATAATTTATGTTGTCATTTCTTGTATGGCTGGAATGTTTTTTAATGTGGTTGGAGAGCCAATCTTTGGCTATTTTTATAATTCGATGATTTTAGGTGCTCCAGAAAAGGCTGCTGCCACCTTAGCAAGCTGGAACGCTATTACAACTTCAGTTAATGCTGTTATTACTGTCGCCTTAGCTTCTACTATCTATTTAGTCATCCGACCTCGATTAGCTGGCAGTGGTATCCTGGTAAAATTAGCACCTCATAAATAAACTTTTATTAAAAGGTAATATTATAAAAAGAACCTCCATTATTTGGTTGTCCAAATAACAGTGTCCATTTCATAATACTACCTTTTTTTATTTAAATTGACTTTGTTTCGGGAATAGCCCAAAGATTCCACCAGTATGCATAAATAAAATATTTTCACTATCAACAAACGTTCCTTTTTCTAATTCATTGATCAAACCATAGTATGCCTTACCAGTATATACAGGATCTAATACTACTGCTTCTAATTTAGCTAAAGATGCAATAGCATCAAGTTCTTCACTTCGACTTAAAGCATATCCCTGACCAACATAACCATCAATTATCTTGATCCGCTCTGTTTTTATTTCCTGATCAAAATATACTTGCGCCTCTTTAATAATTTTTGTTATCTCCTTAATAAAGTATTCCTTATCATCGCAAACATTAAATCCAATAATTTGTTTTTTAGTACGATTAAGCTCATTTCCAATATATAAACCTGCATAAGTCCCCCCACTGCCAACAGCATTAATAATTGTATCAAATTCTACTTTCATAGCTTCTTCTTGTTTTAAGATTTCTGTAAAAGCTTCAACATAACCTAAAGTACCAATTCCATTACTTGCTCCCATTGGAATAATATATGGTTTATATCCTTTAGCTTCATAGGCAGTTTTTAATTTCAGCATGATCTTATCCTTATCACGATTAAAAATTTCAGGTTCTTTGATAACAATATCTGCACCAACTAAGCGGTCTAAAAAATAGTTTCCTTCGACAGGCTCACTACTTCCATTGCCACGAAGTAATAAGCAGCTTTTCATTCATAACTTAGCTGCGGCATAGGCTGTTGCACGAGCATGATTTGACTGCATACCCCCACAAGTAATGACTAAATCACAACCTTGTTCAAATGCTTCTCTCAATGAATATTCTAACTTTCTAATTTTATTACCCGATGTTTCTATTCCAGTTAAATCATCTCTTTTTATATAAATATTTTTTTGGAATTGTTTAGATAACTTCTCTAGTTTATATATTGGTGTTGGTAAAAAAGCCAGTTCTACTTTTTCTGGTAACTGCATAATTTATCCCCCTTATCCTTATTTTTTATTATATCATAATTGAATAGTTTCACGTGAAGCTTTTAAAAAAAGTACCACGATTATGGTACTTAATTAGGAATATGATATTTTTCTAATTAAGCTTCAAAGACTTCTTTATCTTTACTGCTGCCAGTACAAATAAAAGCAATACCTTTAGGACTTCCAAGATAATCAACAATATAATCAATATATTCTAATTCTTCTTTGCCACTTATATTAACTTGTAGTAGTAAGCCCGCATCATGCACTTTTTGATAAATTTCATTCCAGCAAGGATCATTTAATGGTTTTGCTCCAGCACCATTGATCCATTGAATTCCTTTAAAACCACATTCAATGATCTTATCAAGATGACGTACTGCACCAGGACCATCTAAATGATAGAATGACCGCTCAATCAAGGATGCCTCTTTCTTTAAGGTTTCAAAAACAAACTCATCAAATTGCTCTGGACCAATCATACAACAAAAATCGCATTGAGAAATAAAATATGGTTTTTGTGATAATAGACTGATCCATCCGGTATAACCCAAAGTATTATTTAAATCAATACTAGCAATCATCTCTTCATAGGCTTGTTCAAATGCTTTGTAAATGTCATCATTTAAACGTTGAACTTCATCAGGATCATCATATAAATCAATTAGTGAGTTATTTGCCCCTCTCATTGATTCAACGATATCCATCATTCCTCCAAGATTAGCAATTCCCATTGCAATATCATCTCCATAAAACTTATTAAATGCTTTGATTAGTTCTAATGATCTTTGATATAAGGGATATGTTTCCTCTAGGCGAGGATGAATATCTTCTAACTCACATCCTTTCATTTCTTGAAACCAAATTGTCCCTTGTTTTACATCAATATGATAAGTTTGACCTAAATAGGCTCCTAAAACTCCGGTTGAGCGCATATAAAAGATAGGAAAAGCATCACCCAAATAAATATTCGAAAAAAATGTTTCTTGATATGCTTGAACTACCTCATTAACCGGCTTATCTAAATCATATAGCATTTCTAATAATTCCCCTCGATTATATCGGTGTTTTTGAGGTTGATAATCTTCATCAAATAAAGTTACTTGAATAATTGGCCGTTCTAATTTATGCTCCCACCATTTTTCAAAATCTTCAACTAACTGTTCTTTTTTTGCTTTAGTTAACATAACGTACCTCCCACGATTGCATAAGCAACTTCACTTGCACTAGTGGCATCATCTGTATAATAATCAGCGCCTATTTCATTACAATAATCTTGATTAACAGGTGCTCCACCAATCATAACTTTAACATTTAAATGTTCTTGAGCAACTAAATCAACTACTTCTAAACCTTTTCCTTCCAACATGATCTTAACTAAATTTTTTCCAATATCGTGAAGATCACCTTTTACAGTACCGAGAATAACGGTTCCCTTACTTTGATGTTCCGTATCTTGTAAATATGGCTTTAAAATCTCGATTCCCTTATTCATCGCCCGAGCTGCAACTAATACTTCGGGAACAAAAACTTCTTCATTTTTAAATTTTACACCAATAGCATCCATACCTTTCAACAACCCCTGATTAAGAATATCCGTTGCTGGAAAGCCAGCTTCTAAAGCTTCATTTACCAATTTGACAACCTTTTTAGCTTGTCCTTTTTGAATTAATTCACTAATTTCTTCAATCATTTCTACTCCTCCATTATCTCAAATACTTGATCGATATCACTACTAATTACAACTTTTTGATTTTTTTCTAAAATTACTAATTCATTACTAGTTTGTAATAATATTTGTTTTAAAAATTTTAAATCTATTTTAATTTGTTCCTGATTTTTAAGAAAAGGAACATCGTCACAATAATTATAAATTAGGTATACATTATCCTGCGTTTGTAATTGGGATTTCAAATAGTCTGCTGTTTCTTGATCGTATCGCTGACACCACTTTAAATATTGTTCATCTTCATAAACATTACAGCCATTAACTTTTAAACTATAACAGCTCCATGAAGAAGACAAGCGATTTGAAAATAATTGTTTAAATCGCTGTTTGCTCCCCAATAAAACAGTTAAACAATCATGCACTCTAACTAGATATACAGGAATATTGCGTACTTGTATTTCAACTAAAGCATTACCGCAAAGTCCGTATAAAACAATTATTTTTTCATCCCCCCTGCTCTTATCAATTTCTTTTTGGATATTTTTTGCTAAAGTATGTGGTTGATTATGTTGTTGTATATCTAGATATACAAATTCATAATTATCAAGTGATAAGTCTAGTTGTGAAATATAATATTCGTATATTTTGCAAGCAATAACTTTTATCATGAAAACACCATCGCATCTATCCAATAATCATTAAAATCAGGATCTTTTTCTAAATAGATAACTTTTGTTTGATTACTAATATGTTGAACTCGCTGAAAATCTCGTGTCAATATTAGTTTATAAAGACCACTGATAGCACTATTTTTAATATATTGAACTTTGTTAACTTCTTCTGAACTAATAATATTCAAGGTAACAAGATCCGCTTTCTCCAAATAATTTCCGAAGCCACCCGCAATATAAATAGTTGTTACTTCATCATTTAAATAGTATTTTTTTTGCTTATTTAAAAAATTACCTGTATCATCAATAATTCCTAAACGTAGCAAATTAGCGATTAAAGAAATTAAACCACTACCACAGATACTATTAGCATCTTTATTATCAATTGTTTTATAGACAAGCTTATTATTTTCGACTTTAGTCGCACAAACAGCGCCAGCAATACTTGGACCACCACATTCAATATTTACCCCTTCAAAGGCAGGCCCAGCAGGACAAGATGTCGCTAATAGCCGATGCTTATTTCCTATCACCATCTCACCATTAGTTCCCAAATCCATCAGTAATACATTTTCCTTGTTTTTATCCATATTAGTAGCATAAATTCCCATGACAATATCACTCCCCACATAAGCAGAAATATGATTCATAGTCATAACTTCAATCTTTACTGAACTCTTTATAAAATAATTTAAAGGATATTCAGTCATTGTTAAGATTGGTACATTAAATGGTGATACTCCAATTGTTTTTACCTTTTCTTTTAAAAACAAATTAATCATTGTTGCATTACCACAAACTAATATTTCTTTGATTTTTGTAGACACATTGATTCGACTAAATATTTCTTTAATTATTAGTTCACCTAATTTATGATCATTATCACTATTATCAAAATCAATTCGAGCAATCACATCACTTCCAAATTTGCCTTGAGGATTAAAGAAAGACTGACTTTCAATAATCATTCCGCTTTTTAAATTGAGCCATTTCATTGCTACTGTTGTTGTTCCAATATCAATGATAATTCCAACTTTCTCAACAGGTTCGGTAATTACTACGGTATCATTTAAATATATACTATCCTCAATAACTCCGTCTGCTTGTGGCAAAATAAATCGGTCACCCTGATGATATAAATGGCTGCAGGCTAAACGATATCCTTGATCCAGCTCTTTTTTAGTAAGCAGTTTTAGATCATCATGATTAACCTCGATGATTCGATTGGTAGCTTTTACTTTACATTTTCCACATTTTTTTTGACCATTACAAGGGGCGATAAAATTACAATCTTGTTCCTGTAAATATTCAAGAATCTTTTTCATAATAATTTTCACAAACTTCCATAAAAGCTTTAATATTTTTCCATGGGGCTAATGGAGGAATATCACAACCACTCGAAATAATAAAATTACGATAATCTTTACACTCTTTTAATAAATTTAGTGTAATTTCTTTGATTGTTTCTGGGGTTCCGTTACTAATTATTTCCACTGGGTCTATATTTCCCATAACAAGACAATCCTTTGGCATTAGTTCTAGCATTTTTTTTATGTTAATAGCATTACCAAAATGATATGCTCGTGCTTTAATTTCTTTAAAATCATCAATCATTTTTAAAGTATTATTACCACAATTATGGTATACGACCATAAAATTTTCATCTTGAACTGCTGTAACTATCTTTTTTACATAGGTACTAGAAAATTCAGTCGCCAAAACTGGCGATAGCACCCCAGCTAGTGGTTCTGCCATTAAAATTCCATCAGCTCCAGCTTCTTTATACGCTGAAATATAGTCGATCAAAAATTTTGTAGCCTTTTCTAATACAATATGTACCATTTCTGGCTCTTCATAACAATTGATCATTGCTTCACTTACATCCATTAAACGACCAGCCAAACTAAACGGACCAATACAACCTCCCAAAATAGGGATATCTTTAATTTCTGCTTTAGTTTTTTTGATTGCATCAATATATAATTGACTTCGCCCGCTTCCCACTGCAGGAACCTTTAATGCCTGAGCATCATCTTCATCTTCAATTAATTGACCAACTACTGTCGGTACTTCGTTATCAGTAACCTTTATTTCTGCACCAAAACATTCTGCTTCAACCGATAAATCCATAAAACCTAAAATTGCTAATGGATTACACTCCTCTTTAATTATCTTAAGAGCTGCAACTTGTTGATCGGTATCATTAATTAATTTTTTGACACTAATATTTAACTTTGTTGCTGCTGGAAAGGTAATTATTGGCATTGCTCGTTTATTTTTCTTCTCTAATACATCATTTAGCCATTTTTCTATTTCCATCATATTCACCTCTATATATATCATATCATAAATATATTATTGTCTATACAATTTTCTAAAATAAATAAGTTATATTTCTATAAATATAACTTTATTCCGGTGAAATAATATTTTTAGCCTCTCCTAAACCATATTCAATTAAATAATCACGAACAACATTAAGTGAATGATTATAACTCGATGATATTTCGTCAGTAAAACATTCTGCTTCACCTAAGCAAAGATATTCTAATGCCTTTTTACTTTTAATGTTAATTATATTAATACTTTGCTTTTCACGGGTAAAAAGCAAAATAATAACCCCAATAAATAATTTTATTAGTTTCTTGTATAATTGTTTTAAACGGTAACAGTGGTAAATTGTCAACTATACAATTAAGCAAACATTCCAACATAAGATTCTTTGAATCTTCTATTTCACCCTGAAGATTTTTGATCTTTTCTTGCGTAATATTTGGAAAAGCTAAGGTTGCAGCTTTTTTGATTAAAATTACCATTGCCTGAACACCGTTTAAATATAATAAAGTATCTTGCCGGTATTGTTTATTTTGCATACATTTAATTGCAGTCTGCTCATCTTGTATCACTACCCTAGTACCTTTAACATTCATTGTTTCACCAAAACCTAATTCATTCAACATATGTAGACTTTTTCTAATTGTAGAAACGCTAACTTTATACATTTTAGCTAATTTTGCTTCTGGCGGTAAAAAGCTTCCCACTGGATAAATACCTAATGAAATCTTATTAATTAAATCACGAGCTATTTGTGTATAACAATGATCTCTGCCTAATTCTGCAGACCAGGTATAGTTGGGTGTCATTTCTTTTATTTCAGGATATTTAAGAGCTAGGTCTGTTAATGTTTTTTCAATAACATTGATAACTGTATCGTACATTAAACCAAAACGATATTCAATTTCACTTTTATCCCTAGTTAATAACGAACTTGTAACCCATGTAATACTTTTAAAAGTATATTCTAAATTAAAATAATTAATATATTTTTCATAATTAACAAAGAATACTGGTCTTGCATATATTTCTAAGCTGGAGAAAATATCTCGTAATAAAGGATTATGTGATTTATCTAACAGTTCAAAAAATATTTGAGTACATATCCGTTCACGTTCCTCTGCACTCTTATCTTCTGATTCTTTTAATCTTTGAGAGCATAATTGTAAGTCTTCTTCATCCCATATCTGTGCTGCAAAAGAAAAAATTACCGGCATAATTAAACCAATCGTTTTATACACATCGATTATTTCCTGACGATGCTCTAATACATATTCAAGGCCATCTTCTTTGAATTTACTATGAATGTTATACACAACGGTTGTCGCTTTACGTTCATGGGTCGAAATATAGCCCTCTTCTTTTAATACGTGCAATACATCTTTAACCGTTCGAATTCCAATATTGTAAAATTCGCACAACTCAGAAATTGGAGCCATAAGGAAGACGTCCACTTACAATCAAATCATGAAGATTGTTGTATAAATAATTAAATAACGTTTGTTTTTGCTTCACTACGATCAACTCCTTTATCGTTAAATAGGCACATAATATTAAATTACTTAGATTTATTTATATAAATATAATTTTATCACAAAAAAAATCTTTCTACTATATGCTTATGTACCCAATTATTTAATTGTTTATTTTTACGGTAATGATAAAATTAAATTGATATAATTTTATAGTTGGGAGTTTTTTATAATGAAAAAAATTGGTAAAAATATAGTTAGTAAAAAACCTTCTATCTACCCTGTTGGTAAATTAATATATATTTATATAATTTTAATCGTCATAATTGTCTTGATGATTTTTAATACAATTAATTTAAATAATACTTTGGGCTCAAGTACCAATACTTATGTAAACGATGTTACTTCACAATTAGCAGATGATATTTCTATGCGAATCGAAGCTATAAAATCTTCGTTAAGACTATTATCTGATTCAATAAATATTTTGCCTGATAATCAGGAGATTTCTTCTTTTCTTCAAAAAAAATGTAAAAGTTTAGAATTTACTGATTTGTTTGTTATTGATGATAAAGGCAATATAATTCCTGAGCAATCTGAAACATTTGATTTATCACTAGTAAGTTCATCATTTAAAGGTGAAAATAACCTAATCTATCTTGATGGTCAGAGTCTTCTTTTTTCTACACCGATCTATGATGAGAAAGGAATATCAAAAGTACTTATTGGTATTCGTGATAAAGAAAATATCCAAAATTTAATTAAACCTAAAAGTTTTAATGGCCAAGGTCTATCTTGCATTATTGATCAGAATGGTAATGTTGTCATTTCCCCCACTGATCTTAAACCATTTATGCAGTTAGATAATATCTTTAAAGATGGAACAGATACTGATGCTGTAAATCATATTAAAAAAATGCGTAAAAATATCATTAATGGTAAATCTGGTGTTTTTGAGTTTACTGCTAGTGATGATACTTCTTTAATAATATCTTATCATTATCTTGACCATAATGATTGGACATTATTAACCTTAGTTCCTGGCGAACTGATTTCAAGTGGTACAAATCAATATATTTTCTATAACTTTATTTTAGTTGCTTGTGTCATTTGTGTTTTCTCAGTTCTTTTATATTTAATTTTTCTATCTTACAAAAAACACAAGAACTGGTTAGAGAAAATTGCCTTTACTGATCCATTGACTGCAGGATTGAATAATGCTGGTTTTCAATTAGATGCGCAAAAATTAGTAAATACCGCGCCCCCATCTAATTATACGGTTATTTTTTTAGATATTAAACAATTTAAGTTGATCAATCAGAATTATGGCTTTAATAAAGGGAATGATGTTTTAAAACATATTTATAATGTTATTTACAATAACATTAGCTCTAATGAACTTGTTGCTCGAAATGAAAATGATCATTTCTTTATTTGTCTAAATGAATCTAATAAACAAATTATTCAATCACGACTTGATATGATAATTGCTGAAATTAATTCATTTGCAAAGAACAAAGCATCACAATTAACTATTTTGCAAGGCGCTTGTTTAATTGAAAATCCTAATTCAGAAATTAATATTATTCAAGATTATGCTCGTTTGGCCTGCCGCCTTAATAGTAAGAAATCAAAATGTACTTACTATGATAAAGAAATTTTGGATACCATGAAAAAAGAACAAGAATTAAATGATTTATTTGAGAATTCAATAAAAAACAAAGATTTTCATATGTTTTTACAACCAAAAATTTTTATTTCTAATAATAAAATCGGTGGAGCTGAAGCTTTAGTTCGCTGGTTCCATCCTGAGCGAGGTACTATATATCCATCTGATTTTATTCCACTTTTCGAAAGAAATGATAATATTATTAAACTCGACCTATATATATTCGAAGAAGTATGTATCTTTTTACAGGATATGATTGCTCGTGGTGAAAAACCATTTGTTATTTCAGTCAATGTCTCTCGAGTTCATTTTAAAGATAATGATTTCTTAAAAGCATTTGCAAGAATTAAAGAACAATATAGAATTCCAAATAATTTGATTGAATTAGAACTTACTGAATCCATTTTCTTTGATAATCAGCAAATTGAAAGTATTAAAGATACAATTCATCAAATTCATCAATATGGTTTCCTATGTTCTCTAGATGATTTTGGTGCTGGATTCTCATCTTTAGGATTATTAAAAGACTTTAAAGTAGATGGCATAAAAATGGATAAAAAGTTCTTTGATGATATAAGTAGTCAAAAAAGTAAGGATATTATTGCCAACTTCATTGAACTAGCAGATAAACTGAATATATCGCTTGTAGCTGAAGGAATTGAAACTTTAGAACAGTTAGAATTTCTAAAATCTGTCCATTGTAATATGGTTCAAGGCTATATTTATTCAAAACCACTACCTGTTGATGAATTTATTTTATGGTTAAAAACAATCAAATAATAGTTATTTAAAAACAGCTATAATGAAGTCCCCTCTTCAGTTGGACACAACCAGCTGGAAGGGGTTTTATTATGGCAAGGCTAACAAAAGAACATATATAGAAATATATAATAAGTGAAAGCAGAGCTTGCTATAAGTTTATTATCAAAAATATAAAATAAGAACGGTATTCTGTATTTGATAAAAATCATTAATAAACACATATATGATATTTTGCAAAAAGATAAGAATAATCATTATTCTTCAAAAACTAAAACTAGAAATTATCAATAAAGTTTTAATAGATAAACAAGGCCCAGAATCAAATTCAATCGATTCTGGGCTTACTTCATTTTAACTACTCAGATGTATATTTAAATTCGGTAGCATCAAAACTATTGACACCACAATATAAAGGATTATTTTCAGCATTCTTTTCAATAATTGTTGTTTGCAAGATTGGAGCATTCTTAGCAACTTCTAAATATGTTGCAAGTTTTTTAGATGCTAACCGTGCCTCAACCTCAATTGAACGATTGGTTGCCTCTTTAACTTTTATTGTTTCATGAACAATTTGGCTCATTGATCTTGTGCAATCAATCTTATCTAGTAAATTAAAATAGCGTTTGGGTAAGAAAATATTTTCATAGACAATTGGAGTTTTACCACCATATTGAACTCTCTTTAACTGATATACTTCCTCATCAGTTTTAACATCAAGATATCTAAGTGCTAAAGGATGATTTACAACTGTTTTTATAGAGACTACCTTAATTATAACTTTACCATAAGTTTTAACAATTTCTTCATCAGTTTGGATTGATACTTTAGAAATACTACGTGACTTTTTATTTTTAGCAATAAAAACACCACTGCCAGACTTTCTAATTAAAACTCCATCTTGAATCAATTCATCTAAAGCTCGACGAATTGTCATTCTTGATACTCGATATTTTTCAGTGAATTCTCGTTCAGGTGGAAGCATTTTATCTTCTTGATAAACTCCACTTTGGATATCTTTAAGAATATCCTCTTTAATAAATGGATATAAAGAAGCCATTAATGTATTTTTGTCCCGTTTGGTAAATTTTCAACGCTAATTACTTCTAATAATCCCTTTTTATCTCCAGCTAAAATCATTCCTTGTGACTCAATTCCTCGTAGTTTAGCTGGTTTTAAGTTTGCTACAACAATTACTTTTTTACCAACGAATTCTTCCGGAGTATAATGATCAGCGATACCACTAACAATTTGTCTTGTTTCTTTTCCTAAATTAATTTGTGATACTAATAATTTATCAGCATCCGGATGTTTTTTGCATTCTTCTACTGTTCCAACAATTAATTCAATTTTCTTAAAGTCATCAATAGTAATTGTATTATCTTCTTTTGGTTCTTCTTTTACTTCTGCTTTTGCCGGTTGCAATGCTTCTACTTTCTTTTGAATTTCTTTTGGATCCAAACGAGCAAATAACATTTCTGGTTTTTCAGCTACTTTGGTACCTTCTTTATATGTTCCAAAAGTATCTAAAGCTAATAAATCTCTTTGATCAGTATTAATTTGATCTAAAATCTTATTAGCAGTAGATGGCATATATGGAATTAACGCAATCGCTGCAAAACGAATACTTTCAATTAAGTTATAAAGAACTGTCGCTAAACGATCCCTTTTTGTTTCATCTTTAGCAAGCGCCCATGGCATTGTTTCATCAATATATTTATTAGTTCTTCTTAATAATGTAAAGATGGCATCAAGGGCATCAGATGACTTAAATTCATCCATCTTACCAATTACTTTTTTAGGCATTGCTAATGCTATTTCAATTAACTCATCATCAACTGCTTCTGTAACTTTTGGGTTATTAACAATTCCGCCAAAGTATTTATTTGACATAGCAATAGTACGATTTACTAAATTTCCTAAGACATTAGCTAAATCAGAATTAATTCTTTCTACTAAAAGATCCCAGGTGATGCTTCCATCATTATCATATGGAATTTCATGTAAAACATAATATCTAACTGCATCTACACCAAAAATGTCTACTAAATCATCTGCATAGATTACATTTCCTTTTGATTTTGACATTTTACTTTCACCTTGTAATAACCATGGATGTCCAAATACTTGTTTAGGTAAAGGAATATCTAAAGCCATTAGCATAATTGGCCAATAAATAGTATGGAAACGCACAATATCTTTACCAATTAAATGTAGATCTGCAGGCCAATACTTTTGATATAATTCGCCATGATTACCATCGACATCATACCCTAATCCTGTAATATAGTTACTTAATGCATCAATCCATACATAAACAACATGTTTAGGATCAAAATCTACGGGAATCGACCAAGTAAATGAGGTTCTTGATACGCATAAATCTTGTAATCCTGGTTTTAAAAAATTATTCATCATTTCATTCTTTCGTGATACTGGTTGAATAAATTCAGGGTGTGTTTCAATATGTTCAATTAAACGATCAGCATATTTTGATAATTTAAAGAAATATGCTTCTTCCTTAGCATCATGGACTTCACCTCCACAGTCTGGACATTTTCCATCTACTAGTTGTGATTCTGTAAAAAATGATTCACAAGCCGTACAATATTTACCTTCATAATGACCTAAGTAAATATCCCCTTGATCATATAATTTTTTGAAGATTTTTTGTACTTGTGACTTATGATAATCATCAGTCGTTCTCATAAATCGATCATATGTAGTATCCATTAAATCCCAAATTCTTTTTACTTCACCAGCTTTTTCATCAACAAACTGCTTTGGCGGGATTCCTGCTTCTTTAGCTTTTAACTCAATTTTTTGACCATGTTCATCTGTCCCAGTTTGGAAATAAACATTATATCCTTCTTGTCTTTTAAATCGAGCAATTGCATCTGCTAAAATAATTTCATAAGTATTTCCAATATGAGGTTTTCCTGAAGTATATGTAATTGCAGTTGTTAAATAATAATCTTTTTCATTCTTCATATATATTTCTCCTTTATTTTTAAATAAAAAAACGCCCTAATAAAAGGACGAATAATCGCGGTACCACCTTTTTTACACATTGCTGTGTCACTCAATACTTTTAACGCAAGTCAAACGATTATCTTTAACTATTCAAGATAACAGCTCCGGGGCCATCACTTAAAGTTTAACTCTTAGTTTCCACCTGCCACTAAGTCTCTATATGCGCCACTTTAACATCTTCCCATCTTCGCTTTTTCCACTCTTAACTTTAGCAAACTCTAAGCCTAAAGTCAAAATAAATTTAGACTAATAATGTTCTTCCATATGAATTATCTATTATAAATATCTATTTTTCATTTATTAAATGATAAACATATGTTGCCCGTTGTTCCATACTATATTCACTAGCTTTAACATTATTAGCTGTTAAAAAATTTTGTAATAAAACTAGTATTGTATCATCAGCTTTTAAAAATCCCATCTTCTCTTGGGTGGGAACAATAGTATGTAGCAATTTTAATAAGTACTTCTTTAATTTTTAATTATTTCTTTGCTCACATACTTAATCCTTTCTTTGATTCAAAATGTTTCACGTGAAACATTTTGAATCAAGCATTAACTCTCTTTAATATTTTTTTTATTTCTGTTGAAACTTATTTACTGCTTCATATAATTGGAAAAAATTACAATCTTATCGTGGATATAATTCTACCTCGATAGCAGTAATAATTAGACATTTATTTTAATATTTAAACAATTTCACAATAACTTACCTTTATTTTTTTATTAATAGCGTATATCTTATAGAAAATAATATATCCATTACTATCTAAGCACTCACAAATACCTTATTGCTAACATATACTACTTTGCCCAGTAATATTTATAGATAGCAAGTTGTGCCATACTATCATTGACTTCTTTAAAAGAATCAAAACTAATTAATGTATAAATATAATTTTTATTTTAGCTTAACCACAGTTATTATTTTCTTTATGAATATACAATGATTTAATATCTAAGTTAAAAATCTATTAGAAATAAATTATTCATTATTATTTTATTAATACCAATTATTAAAATAACTACTCTTAAAACATTATCATATGGATTTAAAAATAGTTTACTTTCCTCCACTACACAAAATACATTATTTTTTCTTCATATTAGCTATGCTTCAAATAAGCTAATGTGATTTCTCAATAATAATTACTTAACCTATCTTCACAAAAAATATCTTACAATATTTTTGCTACTCTGTTTTATAGACAAAATAAGCATATATACTTTGTTTAGCTTTACAATATGCTCAATATTATAATTCAAATAACTACTTATCATTTTATATATGCTTATAGGTTATTTTTTTACTTACTACTATATAGTACCTATATATCATAGTAATCGCCTCTTAAAAAGTATATATTATACTATGTATTTATATTTTTATACTAACAACTCTACTTAGAAAAGTATATTAAACAAAAAATGTTTCACGTGAAACATTTTTTGTTACTCCAAGGCTGATTCAACTCTAAATAAACTTTTTGCATTTCTTCATCAGTCTTAGCCATCATATCGGCGCACCATTTTAAACGCTGTTTAATATCATTATTAGCAACAAAATTAGTTTTATAAGCTAATTCATGTTCCAACGATGCCCAACAGTCCATTGCAATAGTTCTAATTTGGATTTCTACCGGTACTTGCATCATCCCTTCTCTTTGATAAACAGGTACACTCACAATCAAATGCAAACTACGATAACCATTCTCTTTAGGATATTGAATATAATTATTGTGTTTTATTTGTATTACATCATCTTGTAAAACTAGTAATTGTGCAATGTATTGAATATCATTGATATACTGACAAATCACTCGCAGGCCAGCTATATCATTTAACTCTTTAATATTATTAAAGTTCTTACTAAACCCCTTTCTTTCTAATTTATCTAAAATACTTTGTGGAGATTTAATTCGACTCTGAATATTATGAATTGGACTATGTTCACATTTAAATTTCAATTCTTGATCTATGATTTCTAGTTTAGTCTTTACAATCATAATAGCTGCCCGATAAGGTTGCATCAATTCTTCAAAATGCCTCTGTTCTTGAAAAGCATTAATCATTTCTTGATTCATTTAATCACCCCAATCATGATTATATTAAACAATTGCATAATAGATACATTAAAAATATGGTTTTTTGTGTAAAAAAATTCGCTAGCATATACTAGCGAAAAACTGTTTTCAAATCTTTATATTGTTTAAGCGTATCAAGAGTAACAAATTGATAACCACGGTTATAAAGTTCTCCCAAAGCCATTTCTAATCCCTCAACAGAGAAATTATGAATATCATGTAATAAAACTACTGCACCATCATATGAATTATTAATAATAGTCTCTTTTATTTTATTAGCATCTTTTAACTTCCAGTCCAATGTATCAACACTCCATAGAGCAATTTCCATTCCATTATTTTTGACTACTGATTTTACATTATCATTGAAAGCACCATATGGTGGTCTAATTAATGTAGGTTCAGCACCAGTAATCTTATAAATTGCATTTTGTGTATCAACAATTTGTTTATTAAGTCCTTCAGCATCCAACTTTCTTAAATCTGGATGATCCCAAGAGTGACTAGCAATCTCAAAACCATGTTCATAGACTGTTTTTACCACATCAGGATATAAAGTAATATTTTTCCCTAATTCAAAGAAAGTTGCACGACCATTATATTTTTCAAACATTTCAACTACTTTTAAAGTATTTGTTTTGTGTGGTCCATCATCAAGAGTGAAAGCAATCATTTTCTTGTTTGGATCAACTTCAGGCTGAGCAGCAGGTCCTGCAACATCTAAAGGTGCATCTGAAGGTATATTCTTATTCGCTAATTTGATTAATTCTTTATTATCTTTATAATTAACTTCAATCTTGTTTTTCAAATCTTCAGTAGTGTAAATAATTAATTTATCTTTTTCTACTGTTAAATTGTTACTTTTAGCATCTACTTTATCAATTCCTTGACTACTAGCTAACACTGTTTTAAAAGTATTTCTTAAACTGTTTCCAACAGTTAGAATCTTTTCTTTTTTTGTATCATAAGTAAATAATTTTTCTTTTGTTTCTACTACTTTGTCATCTTCATCATAACGAGTAGTTTTAAATTTTAAGTTAATAAACTGATTATATACTTCATTGATTGAGTAGTCCATGTATAATATATCTTTACTATTTTTATTAATCTTTTGTTCTTTTACATAATTTTCTTGATAATCTTTAACAATTTTATCTAAATTACTGTTTTTTGTCTTTGGATAATATAATGAAATAAAGAAACTATCATCGTCTTTTTCATAGTGTTCTACTGTTCCAAATTTCTTGTTATCTTTATTATATACTTTATACTTATCATACGGTCCCTCGCGGTTAATAAACCAAAATATTCCTCCTAATAAAATTGCTATAACAACAATTACTACTAGGGCAATTGTTGGTTTTTTCTTTAATTTTCTTCTATTATTTATTGCGTGCCTATACTCCATAACTTTCCCATCCTTTCGCCATACATATAATACGATATTTGTCGAATTAAATCAAATTTATTGTATTGCTAATAAAACATTTTTTTTAATGTTTCACGTGAAACTTTTAAGAATTTTATTTAATTGAAAAAGACGAATTACTCGTCCTTTTGATGATATGTAGCATATACTTCATTTTTCTTAATATTTCTTAATTTAGCAACCTCTTTAATTGCATCCTTAACAGTCATTCCTTTGCTAACATATTCATCAACATGTTCAACAATAGTTTGCTCAAAAACTGTCTCTTCTATAACATTATTATTGCCAGAAACAACAATAACCATTTCTCCCTTTAAATCACCAGCAACTTTAATAATTTCACTTATAGATCCGCGTAAAATTTCCTCATGTTTTTTAGTTATTTCCCGACAAAGTGCAATTGGTCGATCTCCAAGAATATCTTCCATTAATTTAAGTGTCTTAGTAATACGATGCGGAGATTCGTAAAAAACAATCGTTTCTTGATAATTCTTTAATACCTGCAACTCTTTTTTCTTCTTCTTATCTTGATGATCTAAGAAGCCATAAAATAAAAATGGTTGCGGAGCAATTCCAGAAACTACTAATGCATCTAAACAAGCATTAGCCCCACTAATTGGAATTACATTTATCTCATTATCGATTGCAGCTTTTACTAATTCATAACCTGGATCAGAAATAGCTGGATAACCAGCATCACTAACTAATGCAATATTATTACCATCAAGCAACAAATTAATCAATTTAGGAATCGATTGCCCTAAATTATGCTCATGATGGGAAATTAATTTAGTTCTAATATTATAATGATTTAATATTTTAACAGTATTTCTGGTATCCTCAGCACCAATATAATCAACTTCCTGTAAAGTTCTAATTGCTCGATAAGTCATTTCTTCTAAATTACCAATTGGTGTGGCAACTAAATATAAACATGGCCGGTCATTTTGAAAACTTTTTTGTCTATTCATCAATATTTTCTCCAAACATTTTTCTTACCTCATTACTATAACTACCATCTGCATTATGTGCATATAAAGGTGGTTCAATTTTTAATCCTTTTTTTCCTTTATACATTCCTTCAACTAATAAAACATGACTGTCGCGATCAATCTTAGGATAAACAAAACGAATTCTTTTTGGTTCAATATCATACTTTTGCATTAAATTCAAAATATCAATCATCCGATCGGGACGATGAACCATGGCAAACTTTCCCTTATTATCAAGTATTCGAGCAGCACTCTTTATAATTCCTTCTAGATTAATCTTAATTTCATGGCGCGCAATTGTTAAATATTCATTTTCATTTAAATTACTATCCTCATCTACTTTGAAAAAAGGTGGATTACAAATAACTAGGCCAACTTTTTTAGCATCTTTGACATATTCTGCAATATCAGCGTGAACAATATTAATCTGTGTTTCTAAATTATTTAATTCAATATTCTTAATTGCTAAATCAACTGCTTCTTTTTGGATTTCTATCCCAGTAATCAGACGATTGGTTCGCTGTGATAATAGTAACGGAATTGCCGCATTATTAGTACCAAAATCAATAATTTGTTTAACATCTTTAGTTATGGTGCAAAAATTAGCTAATAAAACAGTATCCAAAGAAAAATTAAACATATCTTTTCTTTGGATAATTTTCATATTATTATAAGCTAATAAATAATTTAATACTTCTTGATCAGACATTATTTATTATCTTTTTGTTTAAACTTAATTTCATCAAGATTAACAAAGATAATTGCACCACCATTATCGATCTTAACAAGATCATTAATAACATTAAGTCCTAATACTTTAACATCTTTTCCTTCATATTTTACTCGACTGCCAATTTTAGGAAAACGTTGTTTCTCAATTGTATAAACTTCATCTTCATACTTAAGACAGCACATCAAACGACCACAAGCTCCAGATATTTTTTCAATATTAATAGCTAGCATTTGATTTTTTGCCATATTAATTGATACTCCATTAAATTCACCAAGTAATGATGTGCAGCAAAGTGGTAATCCACAAGTTCCCATCCCACCTATTACTTTTGCTTTATCTCTTGGTCCTATTTGTCGTAATTCAATACGACATCTAAATACCGTAGCTAATTCTTTTAATAATTCTCTAAAATCTACCCGTACATCTGATGTATACATAAAAATCACTTTTGCCTTATCTAGTGTAAATTCGCAATTAGTCAATTGCATGTCTACATCATAACGTGAAATAATATCACGGCAAGTAACTAGAGCTTCTTGGGCATCAATTATATTTTTCTTATAGGCTTCAATATCACGTTGTGTCGCTTTTCTTGTAATTTTTTTTAATTCTGTATCTAAATTAAATTCACTTATTGATTTTAATGACTGTGAAATCTCACCAAGTTCTACTCCACGTGCTGTTTCAACTACTACTTTATCACCTTTATCTAATTCGATATCTGTTGAAAAATAATAAACTTTACCAGCACTTTTAAATTTAACACTTGCCAATTTAATTTTTTCCATAATATCTCCCTTCTATAGTCTATACATCATACTATCCATCAGCATCGGTACATTAGCATTGCTTTCGATAGTATAAATAGTTTCTAAAATAATTTCTATTTGTTTAATCAATTGACTCTCATCAATTTTTATATTTCTCAAAAATTCTTGATGTTCACAATATACAATATCATCAGTATGTTTCACGTGAAACATATCTTTCATCGCTAATACTAACATATTTAAAAACAATTTTATATCATCACGCTCTTTATATTTTTTTAATAAATTAGTCTGAGTATTAATAATCAAATTAGCTCTCTTTAAAAATAAATCCTCAATAAAATTTATTACTTGCAATTGCATATATTCAAAGCGTTCATCGTATAAAGTCTTAGCTTCTTCTATACTAGGGGCCAAATAAGCTAAAATATGAGCAGATTCCTTAGTAATGCCATCTTGGCACAAAGCACCAATTATAACCTCTTTGCTATCAGGCTTGATATCAATTACCTGACATCTAGATAAAATAGTTGGTAATACCCGACTAGCATTATTAGCAGTAAAAATTGCATAAATCCCCTCGGTTGGCTCTTCAAGCATCTTAAGTAACGTATTCATCGCTTCTTTTGTAGCATATTCAATATTCTCAATTATATATATCTTAGCTTTTCCTTCTAAAGAAGACTTTTTAAAGGTATCTTGAATCAGTTCAATATTACCCTTTTTTATAGAATTATCTTTACCATTAAATCGAATAATATCACTATATTTATTTTCTTTAACTTTACGACAATCATTACAATTTTCGCAAGCTAATGTTTCATCACAAATCAATGACATTGCAAGATAAGTCAAAGGAATGTTAGTATTATTTCCAATTAATAAAAAAGCATGCGGAATCCGTTGTTGTGAAAATTCATTTTTTATTAAATTATAAAAAATCGGTTGATTCTTTTCTATGTACTCTTTCATAATTTACTCTTAATTACATTTATCACTTGCGCAACAACTTCATCGATTGTCTTACTTGCATCAATTTTAGTAATTCGCTCAGCATACTTTTCACAAATCGTCATATAACCATTATAAACATCTTTATGAAAATCATCAGATTCTAAATCTAAGCGATCTGCCACTCGCTCACCGTTATTGATCCGAGCTAGTCCTACTTCATATGGCAAGTCAAAGAAAATAGTAGCATCAGGTTTAATATTACCAATTGCAAACTGATTTATCTGATAAACTTCCTCTATTCCTATTTTTCTCCCTACACCTTGATAGACCAATGAACTATCAACAAAGCGATCACAAATTACAATATATCCATCGTTCAAAGCCGGAGCTACTTTTTCAACTAAGTGTTGACGTCGAGCTGCTGCATATAATAATGCTTCTGTTCGTGCGTCCATTGTAATATTATTAGTATCTAAAATAATCTTCCTTATTTGTTCAGCTATATCAATTCCACCAGGCTCTCTAGTTAATAATACTTTATATCCTTCCATTTGGAGCTGTTCAACAACTATTTTTGACACAGTTGTTTTTCCACTACCATCTGGTCCTTCTAACGTAATGAATTTACCCTTCATTTTATCTTCCTTTCAATCTTTAAATCAAAAACAATTCACACTAAATTATACCATATGTGTGGTTTTGTTACAATTTAATAGTTTTTTAGCACTCTATACTTGTTATCGCAGTGTGGCTTTTGTCTAACTTCATAGAGTGCCGTAAGTGCCTATTTATGGGCGTTTTTCGGATTTTATGATTTTATCTTAACTCGTCAGAAATCGTCATTTTATAAAAAATTGGTGTCAAAATTGGTGTCAATCAGCAGAGAGATACCTTTTCTTGCTACAGTATATCAGTATCACAAATTGAAAAATTGAATATCGCAAGTAGATTATGGAACGCCGATATTGACGTTCCTTTTCTATTTCCAGCCGTTCAGAAATGGACGGCTTTTTCTATATCCAAACGAAAGGAGAATTTTAAAAGCTATGAAAAAGATATTGAAGCGATTAGCCACAGGCTTCCTTGCCTTTGCGACTATCGTTACCGCTTTGCCGACAACGGCAGTCCACGCTTCCGAGAAGCAATACTGGACAGAAAGTGCCGAGCGTGTCGGTATCATTGAAAAAGTGATGAATGACGGCTCTATCGGTTCGACATTTAATGAGGGCTATATGAAAGTTGAGGGCGAAACCGCCTATTGTGTAGACATCAACACCAACTTCAAGAACGGCTACAAGACCAGAGCTGACGCAAGCACACGCATGAGCTACGACCAGATTTCCGACGTTGCCCTCTCTCTGGAATACGTCAAGCAGTACACACAAAGTCACAGCGGATTGAACTATAAACAGGTCTATCTTCTTGAACAGTGTGTCGTATGGCAGAGATTGAGCGTTCATCTGGGCTGGCAATGCGATAACGTCAGAGCTTCCTATGATGAAATCCCAAAAGCGATACAGGACGAGGTGTACGCTGGGGCGAAAGCCTTTGCCAGCGAGAACAAGGGACGCTATGAATGTGGCGGTTATATCTACTCTGGCGAGGGACAGGACATTGGACAGTTCTGGGCGAAACTTGCCGTAGGAAATGCCACACTGAAAAAGACTTCCAGTAATGCCAGCATTACCGACGGGAACGGGCTTTACTCTATCGTTGGTGCGACTTATGGTGTCTATTCTGATAAGGACTGCACAAAACAGCTTGCCACCCTTACGACAGATAACAGTGGAAATACTGATGTTGTGGAAGTAAAGGCTGGCACAGTTTACATCAAAGAGCTTTCCGCTCCTGCTGGCTACAAGGTGGACAATACAGTGTATTCCTTAAATGTGGAAGCTGGCAAGACAGCGACCTTGAACGTATCCGATACGCCAAAGGTCACAGACACCCTTATTGAGCTTTTCAAGATTGACATGGAAACACAGAAAGACGCTCCACAGGGCGACGCTTCCCTAGAGGGTGCGGAGTTCACATGGAAATTCTATGCGGGACACTATACCGCTGACAATCTCCCTAGCGAGCCTACTAAAACATGGGTGACAGAGACAATCGCTGAAAAGGACAGCGACGGCACTATCCATTACGTTTCCCGCCTTTCTGATGAATACAAGGTATCTGGGGACAGCTTCTATACACAGGACGGAAAGAACGTGCTTCCTTTAGGAACGCTGACCGTTGAGGAAACGAAAGCTTCTGACGGCTATCTTCTTGACGGTGCATATATGCAGGCAAATGGTAGTGAGGAACAGATTAAGGGAATGTACCTTACACAGATTACCGAGGACGGCGACATTGCCGTATTGTCTGGAAGCAATCAGTACCATGTATCAGACAAGGTTATCCGTGGCGGTGTGAAAATCCAGAAAAGAGATTTAGAAACCAGCGATACCAAAGGTCAAGGAAGTGCGACCTTGAAAGACGCTGAATTTGAAATCATTTCCTTAAATGACAACGCCGTACTTGTCGAGGGCAAGCTCTACAATAAAGGCGAAGTGGTAAAGACAATCCTTACCGATATTGAGGGCGTGGCTTCTACTTCTGCCGACCTGTTACCTTACGGGAAATACCGTATCGAGGAAAGCAAAGCACCAGAGGGCTATCTGACGGACAGTGCAGAACCGATTGAATTTGAAATCACAGAGGACGGAAAAATCGTTGACCTTACAGGGACAGACACGTCAATCTACAATCAAGTGAAGCGTGGCGACCTAGAGGGTGTCAAGATTGGAGACGGCACACACCAGCGTCTTGCGGGAGTTCCGTTTAGGATCACAAGCAAGACCACAGGTGAGAGCCATATTATCGTGACAGATGATAACGGGCAGTTCTCCACTTCTTCTGACTGGGCTTCCCATAAGAACAACACCAACGCAGGAAAGACCAGCGAGGACGGTATCTGGTTTGGAACAAGCGAACCAGACGACAGCAAGGGTGCTTTGATTTACGACACCTATATCATTGAGGAATTACGCTGTGAGAGCAACAAAGGCTTTGAGCTTATCCCGCCGTTTGAAATCGTGGTGTCCAGAAACAACGTGACCGTTGACTTAGGGACACTCACTGATGAATACGAGAAAGAAATCTCTATCCATACCACAGCCACAGGCAAGGACGGCGAGAAGTCTATCGTGGCTGGCAAAGAGGTAACAATCATTGATACGGTTACGCTTGACGGGCTGGAAAAAGGCACAAAATATCAGCTTGTAGGCTGGCAGATGTTGAAAGAGGAAAACGCCGAGCTTCTTATCGACGGACAGCGTGTGGAAAGTGATTACACATTTACAGCCGACAGCGAAGAAATGAAGATTGAAATGGAATATACGTTCAACGCTTCTTCTCTGGACGGTCAGAACCTTGTAACCTTTGAGGAACTTTACGACCTTTCCAATGAGGACGAGCCTGTCAAGGTGGCAGAACACAAGGACATTGACGACGAGGGACAGACGGTGCTTATCACGGAGCGTATCATCTCTATCCATACCACAGCGACCAGCGAGGACAGAAAGAAAGAGATTGAAGCAGGAAAAGACGTGACAATCATTGATACCGTTACCCTTGACGGATTGGAAATCGGCACAAAGTATCAGCTCAAAGGCTGGCAGATGATTAAGGACGAAAACGCCGAGCTTATCATAGGTGGTGAACGTGTCGAGAATGACTATACCTTTACTGCCGACAGTGAAAGCATGGAAATATATATTGCCTTTACATTCGACGCTTCCGAGCTGGGCGGGAAAGAGCTTGTGACCTTTGAGGAATTATACGATTTGAGCAATCCAGACGAACCGACAAAGGTTACAGAGCATAAGGACATTGAGGACGACGGGCAGACTGTGACAATCACAGAAGTACCAGAAACGCCAGAAGAACCAACACCAGAACAGCCGACCACACCAGATACACCGAGCAAGACAACGGACGCTCCAAAGACGGGCGACAACACAAACATTGCCTTATTCTTAGGGCTTCTTATTCTTTCTGGTGCAGGCGTGGCAGGGACATATTTCTTCAAGCGTAGACGTTCCTAATCGGGTGGTCTGCTTATGATGATGAAGAAATCACGTTCCCCGCCGTATGTTCTGATGTAACAGAAAATGAAAATCGAAACTGTTTCTTTTCTGTTCTTCTGCTTGCAGATCAACGGAAAAGAACAGTCCACTAGGGGCGTGGGGAGTGTAGCTCCCCACATATCAATCACAGAAAGAAATGAGGTAGAACACATGAAATTAAAATATATCGTGCCTAACATGGCACAGACATTTGGAAATTTGGAGTTTGCAGGAGAAAATGACGTGGAGCAACAGCGTGTCAATGGTCGCTTTGTTCCCGTGACAAGAAGCTATAACCTGTATTCCGACATTCAGAGAGCCGACGACATTATCGTGGTGCTTCCCGCAAAGGCTGGGGAGAAGCATTTCAAGTATGAGCAGAAAGTCAAGCTCGTCAATCCAAAGATCACCGCCGAGGGGAAGAACGTGCGAGGTCGTGGCTACACCAACTATATCTTAACGGCTGATGATATGCTTCCAGCGGAGGAAAGCAAGTAAAGGAGGTATCAGATTATGAGATTAGCGAACGGAATTGTATTAGATAAGGAAAAGACTTTTGGAGTGCTGAAATTCTCTGCCCTTAGACATGAGGTGCGTGTAGAGAATGAGGACGGGACGACCACCGAGGAAATCAAGAGAAGAACCTATGATTTGAAGTGCAGTCAGCAGGAACGCACGATACAGGTATCTATTCCAGCGGAAATCCCTGTCAAGGACTATCCGTACAATGCCGAGGTGGAGCTTATCAATCCCGTTGCCGACACAGTAGCTAACGCCAACTACCGAGGGGCAGATGTGGAATGGTATATCAAGGCAGATGATATTATACTGAAACAAAAGTCAAACGTTGGTCATAAAACAGCACCAGCAAATATAAAATAATTTTTAATAGTCTATCAATTGTATCCATCCTCAAATATACGGTATAATCAGTATATAAACTTTATTAAAGGAGTGGGATTATGTTTCTCTACAATATTGAGTCCATAGCCAAAAAATTACAAATAGACTATGAAGATATAACCAGCCATATTGAGCATATGGGTGTCCGTGGCACTAGCAGGGAAGATGTTTTACGGCAACGAATTAAAGAACTGTTGCCACAAAAATTTACTGTCGGAAATGGTATCATTACTGATTGTCAAGGAAAACAAAGCCGTCAACAAGACTTTTTCGTTTATGATGCTTTTAATTCACCTACATTTTTACAAACGGAGTCCTCTTGTATTATTCCTGTGGAAAGTGTATATGCAACCATAGAGGTTAAATCTACACTTAATAAAGACACGTTAAGGCAGAGCGTTGAAAACATAAAAAGTGTTAAAGAATTGGAATTATCTGTTTTACATAATTCTCCTTTTATACCACAAAAATATAATTATATTTTTGGTGCTATCTTTGCATATAGTTCTGAAACCACCATTGAAACTATTGCAAAAAATTTAGGAGAATTTTGTAAGGAGATTCCCTACTCACAGCAACCTAATATCGTATGTATTTTAAATCAAGGTATAATCATACATACACCGAAAGTTGAGGGCAGACAAATTGAAATTACTCCATCAGAGAAAACAACTATAGCCATAATAAGAAACAGTCTTGAATTAAATTTATATCTATTTTATTTAGTATTACAGCAACATCTTAATACGACAAAAAACTTTCCACCTAATTTACTAAAATATGCTGAAAAGTCGGGAGCATTGAATAATCTGCAAATATATATCCCCCTTGACCTTATTCCAGAAGATTTTTCACTAAAAGCTGGAAAAACAAATTTTACTGGTGAGGAAGTTCAATTTTTAGGGAAATACAATGAAATTATTTTCAAGGCTTTTACAAAGCAATTAACGCCAGAAGATTTAAAAAAGCATTCTCTTTCAGAGGAACAAGTTGCTGAAATTATAAATAAATTCTCTGCTATTATTAAACGCTCATTTGGAGATGGCGTAACAGTTAAATCTATAGAACAAACTAAAGAAAATAAATAATACCTATGAACTGGTAGTCATAAACGACTGCCAGTTTTTTTGAAAGGAGATGAATATTTGATAAATAGAAAGGGAAAGCGTATCAGAGCCAGCGACAAGAACCTTGTGTACCGCTTCTGCGTAGGTACGCTCCTGTTCCTGTTCGTGGCGGTTCTCCTGCTATTGAACATGGGACAGCTTATGCGTACCGATTGGGAGCATTTCAGTTTACTAGATAATGGCGTGACGCTTTCCACCTACAACTTCATAACCATAGGGATAGCGACTGGTGTTTGTGCATTGGTCGCTTTTCTTTATTACCGCTTCTTCCATGACAGCTTAAAGAAGCTATTGCACCGCCAAAAGCTCTCCCGCATGATACTGGACAATAAGTGGTATGAAGCACAGACCGTACAGGATAGCGGTTTTTTCACTGACCTGCAGAGCAGATCAAGGGAAAAAATCGTCTGGTTTCCTAAAATCTATTATCAAATGGACACGGGACTGCTCCATATCCGCTGTGAAATCTCTTTGGGAAAGTATCAAGACCAGCTCCTTAGACTGGAAGATAAGCTGGAAAGCGGGCTTTACTGCGAGCTGACCGACAAGACGCTCCATGACGGCTATATCGAGTACACCCTGCTCTATGACATGATAGCGAACCGTATCACGATTGACGAGGTAAAGGCTGAAAACGGGGGCTTGCGTCTGATGAAGAACCTTACATGGGAATATGACGCACTCCCTCACGCCCTTATCTGTGGCGGGACTGGCGGTGGAAAGACCTATTTCCTGCTGACAATCATTGAAGCCTTCTTGCAGACCAACGCCCAGCTTTACATCTTAGACCCTAAGAACGCTGACCTTGCGGACTTGGGTACGGTCATGGATAACGTGTACCACACCAAAGAAGATATGATTGAATGTGTCAATGCGTTCTATGAGGGCATGGTACAGCGAAGCGAGGAAATGAAGCACCACCCAGACTACAAGACAGGCGAAAACTATGCCCATCTGGGCTTACCGCCCTGCTTCCTTATCTTTGACGAGTATGTGGCGTTCTTGGAAATGCTGGGGACAAAGGAAAGCATGAGCCTTTTAAGCCAGCTAAAGAAAATCGTTATGCTTGGCAGACAGGCGGGCTATTTCCTCATTGTCGCCTGCCAGCGTCCCGACGCAAAGTATTTCAGCGACGGTATCAGAGATAACTTCAACTTCCGTGTGAGCTTGGGACGTATCAGCGAACTTGGCTACGGTATGCTCTTTGGAAGCGACGTAAAGAAGCAGTTTTTCCAGAAGCGTATCAAAGGGCGTGGCTATTGTGACGTAGGTACGAGCGTCATATCAGAGTTTTACGCTCCCCTTGTACCAAAGGGGCATGATTTTTTACAGACTATCGGCTCTCTTGCACTGGCAAGGCAAGCCGTACCAGAGAAACAAAAGGAGATTGAATGATTATGGGATATTTGGAAATCCATTATGAACCAGAATGTACCGACAGTGTACTTACCTGTATCGGATTGGGGTATGGAAAATTCCTGTCCGATTTGGCTTTTACGGCAGACAGTGAATATAAACAGGACGACGACTATCCAGAAACACTTTTCCACAAAAGAATGTCGGAACTGCTGGAAGATTTGGCAGAGGATTATCTGGAAATGCCGTTGCTGTTTTCCGTGGAGCTTCCCGCACACATGGCGAACCTGCTGGGCTGTCTTTTCCGCTATACGTTTCTTGTCATGGACAGGGAGCATTTCAGACAGGTATGCCGTGAATACGAGATTGACAAGGATATAGCCAGAAAATGCCTTTCAAGAGATACTGACTGTATCGTAGTTTATACGGGCATGACAAGGATAGGCTGAACCACTGACGGCTGGAACGGTCAGCGGAGCGACCCAGACCGTGTAAGCCGTCCTGTGGAGCAGGGCTTGCCCTGCTCCACGAAAGAAGCCCCTCGGTATCTAACAGAGGGGCACAATTCCGCTGGAAACTACGGTCAAAAAGTCTGGAAATCCCGCTTGGCAAAAGGGTTTTCTCTCACTCATGGCTGACTGTGACAATCGGCGGAAAATATCACACTTTCACGATTGGGGGTATGCAGGCTGAATGAAAGCACCTTTATAACTGCCTTGAAAGAGAAACGCCAGTCTTACGGCGTGTCCCAGACAAGGCTTGCTATCATGGCTGGTATCAGCCGTGAACATTTGAACCGTATTGAAGCGGGCAAGGTAACGCTTACGGACGATATGCAGGACAAGCTCATGGAAGCCGTTGAGAAATTCAATCCCGACGCTCCCATGTTCCTGCTGTTCGACTATGTGCGTATCCGTTTTCCCACGCTGGATATCCAGCACGTTATCAAAGATATATTGAAGCTCAATATCGACTATATGCTCCATGAGGACTACGGACACTACAAATACACCGAGCATTACTATCTGGGTGATGTGTTTGTCTACACCTCGCAGGACGAGGAAAAAGGCACGCTTCTAGAGCTGAAAGGAAAAGGCTGTCGCCAGTTTGAGAGCTATCTGCTGGCACAGGAGCGAAGCTGGTACGACTTCCTCATGGACGCTCTGGTTGAGGGCGGAGTGATGAAACGCCTTGACCTTGCCATTAACGACAGGGCGGGCATACTGGATATTCCAGATCTGACCGCCAAATGCAACCGTGAGGAATGTGTTTCCCTGTTCCGTTCTTTCAAGTCCTATGCTTCCGGCGAGCTGGTGAAGCACAACGAGCAGGACAAGGCTGGCATGGGACACACGCTGTATATCGGCTCTCTGAAATCGGAAGTCTACTTCTGCTGTTATGAGAAGAACTACGAACAGTACGCAAAGCTGGGAATACCTACATCGGAAGCTCCGATAAAGAACCGCTTCGAGATACGACTGAAAGATGAAAGAGCTTATTATGCCGTCCGTGAACTGCTGACCCATTATGACACAGAACAGACGGCATTTTCTATCATCAATCACTATATCCGCTTCGTGGACAGAGAGCCGGAGAAGCGAAAAACAGACTGGAAGCTCAATGACCGCTGGGCGTGGTTTATCGGGAAAGACCCCCGCCTATTAAGCTGACGACAGACCCAGAGCCTTACACGCTGGAAAGGACGCTGGGCTGGATAAGCCGACAGGTCGCCCCTACGCTGAAAATGCTGAAAAAGATAGACGCTGGCAACAGCACAAGCTATCTGAAAGAGATTGAGGACAACGCAAAGCTGACGGAAAAGCACTTGCAGATAATCAAACAGCAGACAGCGAACACAGAGGAGCTTATTACAGAATAAAGGAGAATTGAGATTATGGCAGAACTTGTCAAGGACTTGGTGCTGGTATCGCTGGGAATGGGTATCGGTGTCGTCCTTATGTGTATCGCACAGGTCAGCAAAATGGCTGACGAGCAAATGGAAGAAATCAAAAAAGAAAGGATTGATAAAGAATGAATTTCGGACAGAACTTATACAACTGGTTTTTAAGCAACGCCCAGAGCTTAGTGCTTATGGCAATCGTGGTAATCGGTATTTATTTAGGATTTAAGAGAGAGTTTTCAAAACTTATCGGCTTCCTTGTGATTGCCTTAATCGCTGTCGGGCTGGTATTCAATGCCGGCGGTGTCAAGGACGTGCTGTTAGAGTTGTTCAACCGTATCATTGGAGCGTAAATATTATTAGTAGTAGATTTTTAAGAAGAATGTTATAATTATCAATCATCAAGATAAAGGTGGTTTATGATGAAACGATATGAATATTTAATGAAACAACTTGCAGTAGAAGAAATGTTACTTTTAAAAGGACAAGGAAAAACTGAAGAAGAGATATCTCATATAATGGAACAAAAATTTAAAAGTGACGGTTATTGGGAATATTTTAATACAGTTTCTACTAATGAAACAGATAAAATACTTAATAATATTTCTGACGAGATGAATGAATTTGAAACAAAAGACATGAAATATCTTTCAGCATTAAATAAAAAATGGCGATTGCCATTACGTTTAGCAAAACTAGTTTGGCTCAAAGCAGTAGAATATGGCGAAAATCAAAATAATTATGTACGTTCTCAAACAATGACTACCAAACATGGAGTAGTTTATATGATTTATGCCAAAGCTTTACAACGTTATTTAGAAATTATAACTTTGAATAGCAATGGACTTCCAGAAGGAGCAAAAATTCTTTGGCGTTCACTTTATGAATTGATAGTAATTGGAGATTTCATTTCTACTCATGATGAAAAGTGTGCTGAATCTTATATGAGAGAATATAATTCCAGCAATAGATACGAATGGGCTAAAAATTTTCTTCCAGTTAATAAAAAGAAAGTTTCATTTAGCGATATAGAAAAAAACTTTATATTGAGAGTAGAGGATAAGGAATGGAATATAGCTTATGAAGAATCTAGTAGGGTTCTACACGCCTATTCATCAACGACCTTTAATAGAATAGGTGCAGATTTTGGAGAAAAATTAGTGGGACGTACAAATGTCGGAATAGCTGATACACTAATAAATGGAGCTATTCTTATTCTAAAATTATTTGAGAAACTGCGAGATATGAATGATAATGAAGATTGTGGTATGGAATTTCAAATATTAAGTAATTTGATAGATAAACTTGTATCTTTAAAAATTGATGAAGGTAATTAGTTACGATTAAGCGGTTACTCCATTGGAGATCAACCGCTTTTTCTATACTCAAATTTGTGATTGGAGTGATTGATTGAACGATATTTTTGCGGATATGCAGGCAAAAATCGGCTGTCCGTATCTCTCCGACCTGCCCTATTACAAGCGTGCGGTCTGGTTTGAGATGAAACGCCTTTGCCTGTCTGACTACCCTAAGAAACAGTTAGAAGATTTTTCACGCTATGTATTCGGTGTGCCTTATGCCGTCATACAGGAAGCGTTGACAAGAGAGGACGTGATGAAACATGGAAGAAATGCGTGTGCAGATTGAAGCCAGAGAACCGACAGACGGCGAGATACGAGCCTTTTGGTTCACCCTGCCTATCGACACAGAACAGGTGGAAGAACTGCTGGGGATTGATGTAGATACAGACTATTACTATATCACGGGCAAGGAACTTCCTTTTGCTAATGAAGTACAGGAAGATACTACCGTCGAAAAGCTCAATGACCTGTACGCTACTTACGAAAATCTACACTCTGACTTGAAAGAGGATTATGCGGAACTGATGTGCTATTTCACTGACCTTGATGAACTGCACCTATACAGAAACGATATTATCCACTATTCATGGTGTAAGAACATGACGGACGTTGCCCGCCACATTATGAATAATGACCCGGATTTTACTGCCCTTAGTGAGAGCTTCACCCGCTATTTCGATTTTGAAGCCTACGGACAGCACCTTGACGACAACGGATATTTTGTGGCAACCGACCACGGTATCTATGAGCTTCCGTAGAAAAGAGGTGACATATTATGGCACTTGATGATATGGCAGTCTATATTGAAAATCTGGGTGTCTATGTTGAGGGCGGTTCAACAGGAGCATGGTTTCATTTCCCATTGAATGAGGAAGAAATCGCTGAACGTATCGGACTGAACGGCAATTATGAAGAATACGCAATCCATGACACTGAAAATTTCCCATGCCATGTAAATGAATATACATCAATCGAGGAACTGAATAGGCTGTATGAAACGATACAGGATTTTCCAGAGGAAGTTTTAGACCAACTGGACGACTTCATTTCCTACTTTGGCAGTCTGGAAGAACTGGCAGACAACTTAGACCGTATCTGCTGTTATTCGGGCTGTGAAACTATGGCAGATGTGGCGTACCACTTCTCTTATGAGCTGAACACTCTGGGAGAGATACCGTCCAGCCTGCAATACTACATAGATTGTGAAGCATACGGCAGGGATTTGGAAATCGAGGGATATTTCATTCAGACAAGATATGGTATGTGTGAAATCAAGTAAAGGAGCTGGCAGATCAGCGACAGATTAGGTCGCTACTGACAGACTTTTGTATTTTACGGGGACGGCCAGAAGTGGGCTGTCCCTTAATCATTGAAAGAAATCCCACAAGGGGATACCTCTATGCCGTGAGGAACACGGCAAAAACAATGAAAGGAGCTGAAACGAATTGAAGAAGATTAAGAGCTACACGGGTATCTGGAACGTGGAGAAAGTCTTATACGCAATCAATGACTTTACTCTCCCGTTTCCCGTTACCTTTACCCAGATAACGTGGTTTGTCATCACGGAGTTTGCTGTCATTCTCTTGGGGGACTTACCGCCGTTATCGCTTATCGAGGGGGCATTTTTAAAATACTTCGGTATTCCCGTCGCCCTCACATGGTTTATGAGTCAAAAGACCTTTGACGGCAAGAAGCCTTACAGCTTCTTGAAATCGCAGATTACGTTTGCCTTGCGACCAAAAGTGACCTATGCAGGAAAAGCCGTGAAGCTGGAAAAAGAAGTGTTCAGCGAACCCGTCACGGCAGTTAGGAGTGTGATGTATGTTCCCGATTAAATATATCGACAACAACCTTGTCTGGAACAAGGACAATGAGGTATTCGCCTATTATGAGCTGATACCGTATAATTACAGCTTTTTATCGGCTGAACAGAAGTTTATCGTCCATGACAGCTTCCGTCAGCTTATCGCACAGTCCCGTGAGGGTAAGATACACGCCTTGCAGATAGCGACGGAAAGCTCCATAAGAAGCATACAGGAACAGTCAAAGAAGCTGGTAACGGGGCGACTTCGTGATGTGGCGATACAGAAGATAGATGAACAGACGGAAGCCCTTATTTCCATGATTGGCGACAATCAAGTGGACTACCGCTTTTTTATCGGCTTCAAGCTCATTGTGACCGAGGAAAAAGTCAGTCTGGACAGCATGAAGAAATCAGCTTTTATGACATTCAAGGAGTTCTTGCATGAAGTCAACCATACGCTGATGAATGACTTTATCTCCATGCCAGATGATGAAATCAACCGTTACATGAAAATGGAAAAACTGTTGGAAAATAAAATCTCCCGCCGTTTCAAGTTCCGACGCTTGGACAAGAACGACTTCGGCTATCTTATCGAGCATATCTACGGCAGGAACGGTGTGGCGTATGAGGATTACGAGTATTCGCTTCCAAAGAAGAAGCTGAAAAAGGCAACGCTCATCAAGCAGTACGACCTTATCCGTCCTACCCGCTGTCTGATAGAGGAAAGCCAACGATACCTGCGACTGGAACATGAGGACAGAGAGAGCTTCGTGTCCTACTTTACCGTCAATGCTATTGTGGGCGAGCTGGATTTTCCGTCCAGTGAGATATTTTACTTCCAGCAACAGCAGTTCACCTTTCCTGTGGACACAAGCATGAACGTGGAAATTGTCGGGAACAGAAAAGCGTTATCGACTGTCCGCAACAAGAAGAAAGAGCTGAAAGACTTGGACAATCACGCCTATCAGTCTGGAAGCGAAACAAGCTCAAATGTGGTGGACGCATTAGACAGCGTGGACGAGCTGGAAACCGATTTAGACCAGAGCAAGGAAAGTATGTATAAACTTTCCTATGTGATAAGGGTATCAGCTCCCGACCTAGACGAGCTGAAACGACGCTGTGATGAGGTCAAGGACTTCTACGACGACCTCAATGTAAAATTAGTCCGACCCGCTGGCGATATGCTAGGGCTTCACTCTGAATTTCTTCCCGCCAGCAAGCGTTACATCAATGATTATGTGCAGTATGTGAAATCGGACTTCTTGGCAGGACTTGGCTTTGGAGCGACACAGCAGTTAGGAGAAAATACAGGTATCTATATCGGCTATTCCGTGGACACGGGAAGAAATGTATATCTGCAACCCTCTCTTGCCAGTCAAGGCGTAAAAGGTACGGTCACAAATGCTCTGGCTTCCGCTTTTGTTGGTTCGCTGGGCGGTGGAAAATCATTCTGCAACAATCTGATTGTCTATTATTCCGTCCTGTTCGGGGGACAGGCGGTCATACTTGACCCTAAGAGCGGTGCGAGACGTTCGTACATGAAAAGTGTACGCACATCTCAAATTTAAAAAATATTGAATTTGAAATGGAGAACTGAATATGTGATTAGTCGAATGATAAGG
>OAZY01000142.1_pt1 | contig 81053 bp, 84 predicted proteins | sample 1494931 | NCBI WGS metagenome assembly OAZY01 (sample SAMEA2579921, study PRJEB22360) | human gut metagenome | biome: human gut; feature: human-associated habitat; material: faeces | place: Denmark | collected 2008/2010 | reverse complement strand
TTTTAAAAAAAGGTCTTTAAATCTAGCTGAAGCATAAAATCAGAAGTTTAACAAAACCATTAAAAATGTGACGTATGATTACAGTGACAGAACAACTAAAGAACATGTTTGAAGCCAATCCTTTGTATTCAAAAGAGGGGCAGGGATTTAATGCAGAAGTTATCGCAAGGTTTTTCCTTCCTTTTTCTTCGGCGGTATGGCTGGTAACGGAAGCCGAACAGCAGGAAGACGGTGACTGGCTCTTTTTCGGTTATTGCCATATTCAAGAATGGGAATGGGGCTATGTGCTTCTTTCTCAAATTCAAGAGGTGAATGTTCGTGGGCTGACCGTACAGTTGGATAAAGGGTTGAAAATCGGTACAACGGTAAAGGCTTGCCTGAATTGATTAGAGAATAAACGGAGAGGGAACAATCCCTTTCCGCTCTCCAACCGGAATATTGAACTTAAAAATGGAAGTTATGGTTTACGAAACGAATTGCATGGAAATTACACAAGACAAATGGTGTGAACTGATGAAGTATGGTAGAAAATGCTCTTATCGTTTGCTTGTAGCGAGAATCAAGCGGGAATTACCGGAGTTATATCATACGCTGGCTCTTCAGTTTTATAATCCTTATGCGGAGCAGTGCAGACAGACACCTACACATTATATATTGGTTCATTCTGCCATTGAATATTTTATCAGAAAACAGTAAAGCACAAATAGTTATGAAGTCAAAGAAGATTGATAAAAGAAAAACGCTGGCTTATGCAGTAGCATTTTACTTTACGGATGCTTCCGTCAAATTCATGATGGGAAATACGATGTATGAGTATGTACATACCGTTTATGACAGACGGTATGATAACGGTGGTTTTAATACGCTTGCCATAGTCTATAATTACAAGAGGATGAAGTATGAGGCATTGGTCGTATCGGACGAGAAGGTAGGTGATAAGGAGATTCAGATATTATAAGTTTCACAAACTGGGCTTTCCCCTTACAAAATGGATTACAAGATGAAAAAGTTATCGGCTTATACGGTTGCATCCAACTGCACTGACTTGACGGATATACGTGATGGTCTTGCTGAAATACATGAAGCGATGAAGGATTGCATAGAATCCGGGAAACATATTCCTTTATTTTATGTGTCCCGGTTGGCCAAACTGGAGACTAAAAAGAAGAAACTGGAGAAACGGACGCAGATATATATGACCGTTACCATCCGTTTCTTTATAGATGATGAAACCCTTACGATGGCAGTCAGGCATTGCCTTTTCTTCAAGCTGGAACCGACCAGGCAGAATGTGATGAAAGCCATCCGTGGCGCAGTTCTCAATAATGGACGTTCTATCCTTGACTTCCCGGAAGCATGGGGAGAAGACCTTATGGATGTGTCTTCTGCTGATGTGGAGAATATTGTGAAGAAGTTACGTCCTTCATTTGGTCTATAGTTATTTTTCCGAAAGTAAAGTAACCATTGACCTTTTTGCTAGTGCTTCTTTTCATCCAAAAGAGCCAAAAACTTTGAGTCTAATCTTTTTCCATTTTCTAACTTCTGCATAGGGATCAGAGTAAACAGAATATTCTGTAAAGACTTTGTTTCCCTTGCGCTAGGGTGTTCGGACGTACAGACTTTGATCTGAAAAACAATGCACTTGATTACTTTCCATTGAAAAAGATTATAGGAGAGGTGAAGGAAGTAAAAATAACCATGCAGATCAATAACGAAGAAACGGAAGCGATGTTCCAGTACCAGGAGTCGTTTGGCAATTTGTTCCCAAACAATTCCTAATACTGGAACTGATTGCTCATGCCATCGAATGGCGAGAAAGAGAGATTGCTCGGCTGTGTTCTGAGAACTCTGCTTTGTTGGAATACAAGCAAATGCATATGGTGAATTTTGTCTTGTATATAACGAGCAGAAAGATCTCTGGGAACTGTATATTTAAAGTTAAATTTGTAAAAAAACATTGTTTTGGGTAGTGAATTATTGTATATTTACTTTGTAATTTTTAAATTTATATTTCTATGAAAAAAGTATTTAAACCTATGTTAGTTTTAGCTTTTATTACATTAGTTAGTTATAATGTATATTCCTCACAACAGGAAGTAACAGTTTCAGATTTAGCTTTATCTAATGCGGAAGCATTAGCTACTGGTGAAGAGAGTTCAAACTATGGTCCTGCTGACCAAGTAAAATGTGCAGGTGGGCTACACAAAAAAATTTGTTTATGTAAACCAGGCTATCCTGCATGTACTGAAACAAAGTGTTATTAAAGTTTCAATTTTATGTTTTTACGCGACAAAAGCATTGTATACTTTCTTATAATCGCAAATTTAATTTTAGCGATAGCATGTACTAATAATACAAAACAGGTGCATCAAAATAGTTTTTGTACTTTTGATGTGCCTGTTGTAGATACTCTATTGATTTCAAGTGACTATGGTAATTTTAAGCAAATCAGCAATAACACAGCTACAACTGATTTTGTAATATTACAAGAAGATGATAACACTATGTTTGCAGACATCAATCAAGTGATTGATGCATTTGGAAAATATTTCATTATCGATACATATGGAAGTCGGACTGTTGTTTCATTTGATCACAATGGCAAGCCTTTAGCTTCTTATGGCAAACATGGGAATGCTCCAGATGAATATATTTATCCGTGGGATGTTGATGTCAGTGTTGAATATATATATATATTAGATGTATCTCAACGGAAGCTACTAAGATATAATCATATAGGCGATTATATTGACAGCAAAAAAATTCCATTTGAAAGCAGGGGATTTATTCTTTTAAATAATAATAAGATTTTATTCAACCTAGAACCATCGGAAGATACAAACAATTATCAACTCTGTATAACAGATTCTACTTTAAAGCCGTTAAAGTATATGTTGTGTTATCCTGATAAATATGTTGGTGGTTGGGTAACTAACGATGTTTTTCTGAGAAACAATAATGGTATATCTTATTATAATTCTCCTGCTGATACAATATATCGTTTGGATTATGATGGAAATTTAGTTGGAAAACGGCTGCTAAGTTTCGCAAATGGTACAATTGATGAATCTGCAAAGTTAGATTTCGTTGGTGCAGAACAACAAGGAAAGCTTACAAATGGGATGCATCTGCTTAATAATCCTTTTGAACTACCTAACGGAATATGTGTTATGGAAGTTACTGATTACTCAAATAAAGGAGCATATGTAGTAACATTAAATCCTGGCAAAAAGCTGCACAGAGCAGAAAAATTTGCAGACCACATGTCAATATATGATGTAATAGTGCCTTGTGCTTTAAGTAGAAATAATCAAGTTATTAGTTATTTGGACCGGGAGCTTGCAGAAAAATGTTATGATTTTGATATGATGCCAGACAGCTTAGTCAAGGCTCTAGACGAGGGAAACAGATTGTTGGTAATACATAATATTCATTAAATCAATATGAACAAAGTTATACCTGCTTTTATCTGCGTAGCTTTTATACTAATGCTTACGGGATGTAAAAAGAAAAAATTCAATGATGCAATATATGATACTATAGGGCAAAAGATAGAAATGGATATACATAAACAAGATCCAACACAATTCACAATACTTCGCTATATTGATAATCCCCCATGTACATCATGTCAACTAAAGTTGGGAGAATGGAAAGTATATTACAAAAAGATGAAGAAGATGTTTGGTAATAAAGTAGGATTATATTTTCTTACTGAAACAAAAAATATAGAAGACGCTAAATTTCTTTTTAAAATATATGGATTTGATAATGTTTCAGTAGTAGATTCTTCAATGAATTTCTATAAAACTCACAATCTAAACCCGATATTAGGAAAAGATGTTGTCTTCTTATTAGATTCAACTAATATTATTTTAGCTATTGGGAATCCGATTGAAAATCTAAAAATAGATTCCCTATTCAATAGTGTCATATTTGATCATTTATCTAAAAAGGGACATTCAGTAAATCTATAAAATTAGCCAGCTAATTCATATACAATGGTATTGTGAATTAGTTGGCTTTTTTGTTATCTTTCGGTATTCTTCCTCAAATAAGATCTGGAAACCAAAATAGGGGTACACGTGGTGTTGCTAAGTCTTATCCCGATTATTATGGCGGTGCTTATGTGGAAAATGGAAAGTTGATTCTATTGACACCATTTGAGGATTTAAAAGATAATGATTATGAAAGTCTGTTAGGAAAAGCCAACTATGAAGTTAGAAAATGCAGGTATTCTTATAATGAATTGGTTGCTGTAAAGAATACCATATTGGATTATGTTGTTAAATGTAGAGGTGCAGTTAGTTCAAATATTCAATCTTGTAGTATTTCCGGTTTTGAGAATAAGGTTGTTGTTTATTTGTATGATTGTCTAGATGGTTCAATCGCTTTGTTTAGAAATGAAGTTATAGATTCTGATGTTGTTGAATTTCGTCAAGCGGGTGGAGAAATCGTAGAAGCTAGTTATCCTATGGCTCCGGGGACAGAAATACAGGTTAATGAAGGTGAAGGTAGTGGGGGTTCTGTAGGTTATCGTGCTAAATATACGAAGTATGGTAAAACTGTCTATGGATTTGTAACGTGTGCTCATGTTGTAAACGCGGGGGCTACGGTTAAATATAATGGTAGTAATGTTGGAGTGAGTGATAAGGATAGATGGGTTCATTCGGGTCTTGATGCAACATTTTGTTCATTTAGTAGTGACCGTTATGAATTAAGTAATTTAATAGGGGCAACAGGTAAGAACTTAAGTGTTGCAACAGGTTTTGTTGCTGCTGAAACGAGTGTATCGAAGTATGGTAGAACTACTTTTGAATCTACAGGTATTGTAAAGAGTGAAAGTACATTTTATACAATTAATGGAGTGGAATTTACTGATGTTGTGCGTGTAGAAAATATGGAAGCTGATTATGGTGATAGTGGTGGTATTGTTTATGATTCTATTGCATCTCAAGGTGATTTGGATTGGGCAAATAAGTATGAGATACCTGGTATATTGTTTGACTATGATATGAACCCTTTGCGTGGGGGACATGATATAGATCTTAAACATAAAACTATTGTATTTGGAGATTATAAGCAAAGACCGTCATTTGGTTTTAATGTCAAGACTGGTGAGTATGTTGATATTAAATAGGTAAATTAAATAATTTGAAATTTTAAACATATTAGTTATGAAAAATAGATTCTTATATATTGTGTTGGTTCTTTTGTCTATGACAATAGGAGTGAGTGCTCAGGATAGCTTTCGATCCTTATCTTCTACTCAAAAAACGAAATATTTATTAGATAAAAGCAAAGAGATAGTAGAAACGTTTGGAAAAGGTTACTATCGTAGTTTTGATACTCCTTCAGTGACTGTTTGTAAATACGATGCAGGTGCGGGAGGTGATAATGTTATGCGTTCCTTTAATGGAAAAGAGTATTATGAGGTTGTGTCATATTACGATAAAGAAAAAGAACGTTTTGAAATGCCGTATTTGTATAAGGTGTGGATTTGGAAAGACAATGGGCTTCCTTTTGCTGTTTTTTTTGGTAACGGAGGTGGTTTGAATTTTTTTGATATACCTTATGAAGAACTGGCTAAAATTTCAGATGAGTATCAAATTAAATTTGAGAAATTGAAATAGTAAGTATTAATATTTCAAATAAAAAAAGAAGGGTGAAAAATTCCCTTCTTTTTTATAAATGTAGTCCTTTTCCTATATTAAGTCCTAGCACTTTTTGTAATTGATTCCAAAGTTCTTGAAGGAATGTTTTAAAGTGTATATCATTTAGCCAAATGGTAGTAGTACCATTCCGGCTTTTGGCGATATCTATTTTTACGTTTTTGACCGGGTATGATTTTCTTTTATCCCTGTCGTATAGGTTGCCTGTATAGTATATTTCTTTTCCTGTAATAGGGGGATGAAGCGTTGAATGATTTTCGGGATGAGGATTTGGTTCTTGATGTGGAAGGCTTGAATGTGGATGATGGTTGTTATACTTGGTATATGTCTGTAAAAGATAAGGTGGCTGATTGGTATAATATGGAAACCGGGGAAGCGTTGTGCTGTTATAGAGTAACTCGACGGGATGAGTTATTGCAGGATATTTATCTTGAGGATGATTTATCTGGTTAGTTGTGGCATTTTCTTGTGTTAAAGAATTAATATTCTTTGTTTTTGTTTATTTTATTTCGTATTTTTTCATCGTTAAAGTTTAACCATAAAATTTCTTATTATGAAAAAAGTATTGTTATTAATGTGTGGTTTTGTGATGTTTTCTTGTTCTGAAGAGTTGAGTCAAGGAGAACAACGAGTAGAAACATCGGAGGTTAGTACTGAAGGTACTTCTTTACTTGTGGCTAATGCTTTTTTTGAATCAGTTAAAAAGGCATCTAATACTAGGGCTCTTTTTGGTGCTACTTATCCTGATTATTATGGTGGTTGTTATATGTCGGATGAAGGTAGAACTGTTTTTAAAGTGGTAAAGGGTTGTCTTAATTCCGCTAGAGTAGATTTAGAAAAAAGAGTTGGAACATCGTGTTTTGATGTTGAGGAGTGTGAGTATTCTTATAATTTTATGGACAATATTTTAAAGGAATTAGACAGTAAGTTTTTTTCCAAAGACTTCGATAATAAGAGGCATTCTCTTGGTTGGTTGGGATATGGTATAAACAATAGAGATAATGTAATAGAAATTGAATTAAGAGATTGCACAGATGGGAGTATTGCACGCTTTAAAGCTGAGGTAATGGATTCTCCTATTTTCCGTTTTGAGGTTGGATATGAGTTTACTAATAAGTGGGATGATAGTAATAGTGATTTAAAGGAGAGTAGAGATGCTACTAGAAGTACAGGTTTGGCAATGGGTGGTGAAATATGGTGTTTAGGTTCGAGAGGCTCTATCGGATATCGTGCTAAAAATTCTAGTAATGAGGTTGGTTTTGTTACTGCGGGTCATGTTGGACCGCTTTTTACAAATGTGTCATTAACTTTTGATGGAGCGGAGATAGGATATGTAGAACAATCAGTCGTTGGAGGGGTGGATGCAGCTTTTATTACTCTGTATTCTGGATATGAAATAACTTCAACTTTGACGGCATATGGAATGAATTCTATTATGACAACTTTACCTATTGTATTAGTAGAAAATAATGGAGTTGGTAAAGAGGGATCATCTACTTTTTATAGCACGGGTAAGGTTTTAGCAACAGGACGAAGAATTACGAATGATGGTGTTGCCATAAATAATGTTACTGTGACAAATTATGATAGTGATGGTGGGGATAGTGGTGGTGTTGTTTTTGATACTTCTTTTCGTAGGTTAGCTGGTATTCATCAAGGTGCAAGGAAGGATGGTACGGAACATTATTATGTAGTAGAAGCTGATATTAGAAGTTCTTTAGGAGTAACTCCGTATTGATATAATAATTATCCCCTATGTTTATGCATAGGGGATAATTATTTATAAACGTATTCCGTTATATTTATTTAGCCCTAGTTTTTTTTGTAATTCGTTCCAAAGTTCTTTGAGAAAATTTTTAAAGTGTATATCATTTAGCCAAATGGTAGTAATACCGTTCCGGCTTTTGGCGATATCTATCTTTATGCTTTTGACTGGATATGATTTTCTTTTATCCCTGTCGTATAGGTTGCCTGTATAGTATATTTCTTTTCCTGTAATAGGGGGATGAAGCGTTGAATGATTTTCGGGATGAGGATTTGGTTCTTGATGTGGAAGGCTTGAATGTGGATGATGGTTGTTATACTTGGTATATGTCTGTGAAAGATAAGGTGGCTGATTGGTATAATATGGAAACCGGGGAAGCATTGTGCCGTTATAAAGTAACTCGGAAGGATGAGTTATTGCAGGATGTTTACCTTGAGAAAGTTCCACCTAATTAACAGTGTTATATTTTAGCGTTAAATGTATGTATTTTTGTGGTTGTTTGTAGTATTATTATTACATTTATGACTATTAACTTAAAACTATATTTTATGAAAAGACATCTTATCTATTTAGTCAGTTTTATTACTGTGTTTGGACTGTGGTCTTGTTCTTCAGATGATTTAGGCTTGGAAGTTAATGAGAAACAAGAAGTGAAATCGTTAGTATCTGTTAGTGCAACTGATGCTTATAATGTGTTATTGGAGTCTTTTATTTCTAAATCACGTTCCGTTGAAGATATTTCTTATCCTGATTTTTATGGAGGGGCTTATATTGATAAAGGTGAGTTAGTAATATTGTCTCCTATTCGATTTTTAGGTAAAGACAATTATGAGGCTATTTTAGGACGAGGTAATTATCGTTTGGAGGGTTGTGATTATTCTTATAAGGAACTGGAAGATGTTATGTCTATTATAGATAAATATAAGTTAGAAAACAAAGAATCTTCTGTTTCTAATAATTTTTATTCTTATGAGATATCTGAGAAAGATAATAGAGTGAAAGTTTATTTGCAAGAGTATTCTGATGAAGCGATAGCTTCATTTAAAAATGAAGTTGTAGATTCTCCAATTATAGAATTTTCGAAAGCGTTAGGTGTTCCTGTTTTTTGTAGTTCTATTGTATATCCGGGGGAGTGTATTCAGCCTGTAAATGGTGCTCCTGGAACTGCTGGCTATCGGGCAAAGTATGTAAGTGGAGGAAGTACGGTATATGGATTTGTCACATGTGCTCATGTTGTTCCTTCAGGTGATGATGTAAAGTACAATGGAAAGGTTATGGCTACAGGTGATGCTAGTAGATGGAAACATTCAGGTAGTATTGATGCTACTTTTTGTGTCTTTAAGAATGGATATGAATTATCTAATGATATAGCATTGTCTGGTAGAACGTTAAGTACAACTGTTAAGTTGGCTGGGGTTGGAACTCCTATTCATAAGTATGGTTTTTTAACTTCTGAAACGGATGGTGAGGTTACTAATACAAATGCAACTTATCAAGTTGGAAAAGATTTTGTATTAAAAAATGCCACGAAAGTTAAAATAGATGCTTTAGGTGGAGATAGTGGTTATGTTGTTTATGGAGATACGAATATAACGTATGGTATTTTAAGTGCTATTGAGGTGGATGATCAAGAGAATCCGACAGGGTATGCTTGGTATATTAAAGCTACATTGATTAATAGTGAGTTTGGAATATCTCGTTATTGATTTTTCGGGTTTAGTGAAGGGAAGTAGAGAAGGTGTATTTCTTTACTTCCCTTCTTTATTATAGGTGGTCTGTAAAAGATAAGGTGGCTGATTGGTATAATATGGAAACCGGGGAAGCGTTGTATTGTTATAGAGTAACTCGAAGGGATGAACTTTTACAAGATATTTATCTTGAGGAAAATCCACCTAATTAACAGTGTTATATTTTATTGTTAAAGTGATTTATTTTGTTGTGCATATTTATTGTTTTAGTTAGATTTATAGCTGTTAAATTATAAATATGTAATATTATGAAAAAACTTTATTTACTAGCTTTACTTTTACTTGGTTTTTGTAGTTGTACGAATAATCAAGAAACCGTAGATAAGGGCGAGATAAATTCTGTTGAGACTCGTTCTGTTGAAGTAAAATCTGTTAGAGACTATATTGAAAGTGATGAATTCATCAGCATTATACCTGATGAGTATTATGCGTTGCGTCAAAAGGGGAAGATGTCTGAGGAAGAAATCAAGGCTGCTGATTATCAAATGAAGGCTGCTGCATATCGTTTTTATAAACATTGCACAATGGATGATAAAGGTTTTATTACCTGCAATGTTACTAGTGGTGCAGAGTTGAAAATTTCGGAAGAAGTTTTTGAATTTAGATTAAGAGATATGAAAGGTTGGAATGAAATGATTGAGGGGAATATTCGTGATGGGGCAAGGTATAAGGTTATTCGTATTGACGATGAGCGATATTTAAATGGTTTGTTGAACTATAAATAAAGAAACTATGAAAACTAGAATATTTGTTTTTATGTTTTTATTGGCTTTTGGTGTTTTGCCTATTTTTAGTCAAATAGTAGTTGGATTTCATTATGAAGAAGATATAACGTGTCCTGTTGGCGATAGAACTACTTATTGGATGAAAAGGAATGGGGAAGGTGGTAATATTATGACGTGGCTTTGTATAAATGAGTCTGATTATGGAGGACAATTATATCCAATTGTATCGGTAGATGGTTCAGAGTTATCTTATGATAGAGTAGCTATGCCTACGGGTAGTTCTAGTGTTGATGGAGAGTATGAAGTATCTGAAACGCCAGGAAGAAAAGACCCGTTTGTTTGGAATATAGATTTTAGGATTGACTGGCACCAGTATGCTGAAACTGTAGAAAGAAAGATTCACATGAGGGCTTATGCTGACGATTGGATACCTGTAGAGTCGAAGTCTGTGAAAAAGCTAGAAAAGAAAGATGGTAAAAAGAAGTAATAAGGGAATGTAAATTGTAAATATAACTGTGTCAAACCTTTAGTTTATTATTTTTTAGTTTAATACTACTCTTAATTTATCTGATATTCAGATATTTATCCGAAAGTAAAATTTGAGATAATCAGACTTGTTAAGGATTGATACAGTTTGAATTACGGCCTCTAATTATGTAACTATTTAATCCATATATCGAACTTACGTTAAATATCAATCAAGCGGATTTGTTTCTCTTTTTTATTGATGTGGCATAAAAAAGAGGCTTTCCTGAGACACACAAAAAATATCAACTCACGAGAAAGCCTCTTGATATACGTTTTAGGAAGCAGTCTGCCTTGTGGATTATATTATTAATTCATGCGTTTGTACTTTGCTACACTCCAGTCACCATCTTCATTAGAACCAGCTATTTCTATTATCAATCTATCTGAAGTCAGTTCTGTAATTGTCAATTTATAGCCATTATTTTTAATTATCTGATTGCCAATAATAGTTCCAGAAAAACTCTCACTCCAAGGCTCCCAACAGCCATCATAATAATCAGAATCCTGCACAAACACCTTGTCTCCGTTCACTCTAATCTTCAATTTCAAACCTTCACCGTCTTCTTCAGGGTTGTCTGGATTAAAAGTGGCTTCCCACTTACACCCATTTGAATCAAAATCTCCTTCATAAATCAGTCCCCATTCACCTTCCAACAATTCTATTTCTCCTATAGGATCATCATCATCATTATCATCATTGCAAGCCACAAAATGTACACTCATTAAAATGACTACCAACGCCATTCCAATCATTCTTAAAATTTTCATAAGTTAATAAAATTAATAAAGTTATTTCTTTAGAGAGTTATAATTTGTTTTTTTTCATTGCTATATTTTATATTAAACGCTCTAAATTATATATTAATTTCTTTTTCTAGGAATAAAATACAACACATACCCTTTTATTTAACTAACTTTAATTATTTAAAATATTAAAATACTTAGTTAGCACTTCTTGATTATTTATGATGTAAATATTTATAAATAACACTTTTGTTATTAGTTGATTGGATATGTGAAAGAGGGAACTTAATTATTTATTATGTAACTTACATACAAATACTATCTTTTGGGGAAGATAAAACGCAATTTATGGCTTCAATAAATAATATAAAAATATGCCTTTTCTTGTGATTGTATGCATTCTTTTGACTATTATTACACTTAAATATACAATATACTAGTGAAAACAAAAAATCACAAACTTTTCTTTTGTTGTTCGCTAGCATATATTTTGCAGTCGGTACAAATATAGGTTTAATTCGCTTTGGACATATATACAAAAGCATAACTTAAGCTAATTTTCGGTGGTATATATTTGCTACTGCCATGAATATAGCAGAAGGAAGTTCATTTTGAATATAAAGCATAAATGTTAAACTGGAAATATATTTTATATGTAATACGTGTTCATGTTTTTTTTGAACAAAAAAGGCTTTATTATTTTCTATTCTTATTTGTTTATATTATATTTGTATCACCTTTCATGCTGTACCTAATTGATAGGAATAATGGAAGTATTATTTATATAAAGAAAGACGTTTACTTAGCGTTTTGTTTTTTTAGCTTATCGAAATCTTGCAAATTTTAAACAGAAGTTAGAAAACAAACCAACAGTAGATGTCTACGCTGTATGTTTGTATTATGTGTTTTTAGACATATAGGATTACATATACGTATTGGCGTGGGCTCTGCGTTGCTCGTTCAGACTTCTGTGGACAATGCGAGAGCCTCGATAAGCATGATGAGCAATAAGTTGATTCCCCACGCCTTTTTTTATATAAGAGTAACTTTTCTAAAACAATCTGTGTAGGGGAAGTCCACAGATATAATAATATTTACTATGAAAAATATTTATTTACTAATGTTTTGCATGTTATTTTGTTTAACAGGTTCAGCCCAAATTTATGTTTCAGAACCTGATTTTGTAGGTGAAGTTGTTGCTATTTCTGATGATGGCAATGCTACTCCTTTAGAAAAAGTAAATGCGCAAGTAAAAATTAAAGATCAACTTATGGGGTTAGAAAAGAAATTATATGTAAATGGTAAAACTTCTCCCGTTAGATTAAAATCTGGAAAAATTCAATTAATAGTACGTGCTGTTGATAACAATACAGATCCGATGTCAATCATTCGTGTTTTTGAATTTTCAGTGGGAAAAACACGTAAGGCAACAATGGAAAAAGAAAACGAACTAACTGGAGCACTTTCTTCTAATCACTATAAATACATTGGATTTACTGGAAAAAAATATGGAGAAAGTTCTTATTTATTAACAATCAATAATATTGCTTCAGGTGAATACGGAATAACAATAAACAATCCCAATACCGTTGATGAAAAGATGCTGATTGTTTCATGCTTTGGAGTAGATTAAGTGTTCTTTCTAAGAGAATAATAATGTGGTAGAAATGACAATTTTACATTTTTATATACAAAACAAATAAAAAATAGTATGGAAATTGTATCTTTAAGACCAATGTTATAGATGCGTGGAATTCAAGAAATTGTATTATATTCAAAAATTGCTGCTCGGCATTGGAAAATCGTATTTTTTTAGATGAATTTATACTTAGTTTAGACTCTAATTACTAATGCATTATAGTAAAGCTGTATTTTATGATCTATTTTATTCTGAAAAATATGATTATGATAGTCTAAGAATAGAAGAATTGGTGAAAAGAGCATTCATGACGTTAACACACACTATGTTCACTTTTGATAATGAACAGCTTTCTGCTGCAATATTGCTTTTTATAACACTACATCAAAACAAGAATGATATGATAAATATTTTCACATCATGTGCGGAAGAAATAGATAATTCAGTAATAGCACGTAGAGTTGAGTGTATCAAATCTTTTATTTGGTATTTAATTCAAAATGGTTATAAACATTATTCTTTTGATATTGATGTAGACAAGAAAAAAATGAAGCTGTGACAGATTATCTGAAAAAACATACAGTTGGTGAATTCTCCTTAACATCAATGGAGGAAATATTTAATGGACAGGATATTATAAGAAAGTATTATAAACTTATTTATGATAAAATCTGCCGAGATGTTCCTTCTTTTTTAGTATATAAATAAGCACACAAAAGAGTTGTTTTGCGATAGCGTACACGCAGTTCCCTAACTCCCGCCACCCCCATTAAGGTATGCCTGCTTCTTGTTAGCCCTCACTACCGTTCGTTGGCTGCTGAATCAGGCATCCGGTTCGTTCACGCATCATCTTGTAGGATAATGTGTTCTCTCACCTTGTTGCCTACCCATACGTCCCAGCCTTTTAGGGCTGTAGATAGGGATATAGGAATTCGGATCTTTCGTTTCCAAAGCGGCAGTTCGCTTCAATCGCCTGCTTTTCTCCGAGTGGATCCTTGTTGTTTTTCCGGTCGTATAATCTTCTTTTTCCAGAAAGGGTGTGGTGGCTGTATTTGTATGGTTTTGTTCTTCCCACAGAATCCGTTTTTCCATTTTTTCGGTGTAGCCTATTTTATTGCACAGTCACTTTTTTCTAATATATAAAATATTGTATGCTTCATTTTTCGGCTTCATTTTTTTAAAAGGAATTGCAGATGTTTCTTCCGGTGTGTCGATAGGCGGCTGACCATATTTTCGGAATGTGCCATGCTTGCTGTCTGACCGGTTGTTTTTGCATCCTTTCCAAACCTGTTTCTGATTTTCAAGTTCTGTCTTTTTCATATCATTTTTTAGTGAAGTCAAATCATTTTCCGTTGCAAATATAGATTGTTGCTAATCCCGCTGATGGGGATAAGGGGCCGATTCACAAATATCACATTGTTATTCGGCTGAAATCTTCCTTTTTCTGCCTTGCAGGAAAAGCGTATTTAACCCGAATTATTTGTTGTCATCTTAACCAATAAAAAAAGGATAAATCTTCCTTTTTTTCCAAGTAAAAAAGCGTATTTATCCCTTTTTTCATGGTGTACCCCCAAGTCAACAATCAGTTATTGCACTGTAAAATTGATTAATTAACTTCTAAAAAATCAGAGATATGAAAAAGATTGAAAATTCATTCGCAGTAACAGGTTTTATCGGTAAGGATGCAGAAATCCGTAGTTTTGAAACAGCAAGCGTAGCACGCTTTTCTATCGCAGTCAGCCGTGCAGACAAGGCAGGTGAAGAAACCTCCTATGTTTCCGCTTTCATGGGGATTGAAGCCTGGAGAAAGAATGAAGCGCTGGATTCTTTCGATGTATTGAAAAAAGGTGAGCTGATAACCGTTGAAGGCTACTTCAAGCCGGAAGAATGGACGGATTCAAAAAGTGGGGAGAAGCGTAACCGCATCGTTATGGTAGCCACCAAGTTTTATCCTACTCCGGAAAAAGAAGAAAAACCGGACCAGCCTAAACGGAAGGCTGTTTCTAAAAAGAAAAAAGCCGGCAAATGATTGAAGCGGCCTGGTGCCGCTTTTTTTGCTACATATCCGAGAACGTTTTTGCGTTCACTCAGTATTCTTCCCCACCCTCCCCTTCATCGGAATGACTGTTCCCATTCCCGGTTTGTCCGTAGTCATCCGCTGTGCGGCCGATTATGGGCAAACCAGAAAAGAGAAGTTCCAAACGTGGTCGGGATTGCAATGGTCATCATCCGGAGCTTCGGCATTGCCTAAACAACCTTCTTCTTCCATATTGCATCCCCTTCCTTTTACCGTTTGTTCCGGAAGTTCCGTTTTTAACCTCTACAAGACCTGACGGTCGGTGTTTCTTCCCTGTTGTTCCGAACTGCCCTTTCCTGTTGTCAGTCTCCCCCGTTGCTTCGGCATCACTCCCCTCTGAGTCGTCTTTTTGTTCGGCAAAGGTTGTCGGATTACGTAAGTGCCAAGTTACGGCCATAAGCCTTTGCTTCATCAAAAATAACGATGCAGGCTGCGCTTGCCCAACATTTTTAATGAGCAAAACTTGTCGTGTTACTTACAATCCGAACCTTATTGAAGCCGAAAAAAGGCTCAGAACTCAGATGGGGAATGAATCCCAATAAAAAAAAGGTCGGCTGACGAAAGGACAATCCGGAACAATAGAAAAAAAGGTCTTGAATCTAGCTGAAGAATAAATCAAAAGTTTAACGATTGAAACGTAAAAGGATATGAGAACAGGCTTTGAGGTAAACGGAGATTACAGATTGATGGATAGTGCGGAACTGGTGTACATCCTGACAAACAGTGCAGTTATGGTAAACAGGGTGCAGGAAAAAGAAATCGCTTATGGCGAAAACTGCAACTTTGAAGAAGTATTGGCTAAGATGACACCAGGCAAACGTAACTTGGTCATGGCTGGAGTGGAGCTATACAAGCGTTGCAATTCCAAGAAGAACGAAAAGCAACAAATCAAATGCAGCACGGACATATACGACATCATGCACCCCTATCTGTGTGATAACAAGACGGAAGAATGTTGGGCGATTTTTTTGAACCAATCCAGTCGGGTAACACGCAAAATCAGAGTGTCGGCAGGTGGTTATGCCATGTGTCCGGTGGATGTACGTGTCATCCTCAAAGAAGCCATTCTTTGTGAGGCTGTAGCACTTATCATTTGCCACAACCACCCAAGCGGAAGCCATATGCCGAGCAGCGAGGATGACAAGCTCACGACAGCTTTACGGTCTGCTTCAAATGCGCTGAATATCAATATGATTGACCACGTGATAATTGTCAATGATACATATTACAGCTATGCGGACGAAGGCAGGATTTAAACAGACTACGTAGGCACGTTACAATAATATAATCACAGATGCAAAAGGAAAGTCCGTTCACCTTATACAATCGCTTCAAATTGTACTGACCTTACAGACATACGTGACGGTATCAATGAAATTCAGGATGAAATGAAAAGGCTTGTATCCGAAGGTAAGGATATTCCGTCTTTCTTTTATTCCAGAATTTTAAAGCTCCAAAGTAAGAGGAAAAAATGTAAACAGAAAAATTAAATTTACATGACTGTGAGTATCCGTTTTTTCATAGACGAGAAACGCTTACAATGGCTGCCCGCCATTGCTTGTATTTCAAGATAGAACCTATTTTCCCGAATGTAAAGAAAGCCATCAGATGTGCAGTCCTGAATAATGGTAAATCAATCATTGATTTTCCGGAATTATGGGGTGATGACCTTATGGAAGTGAATCAGGTTGAAGTGAATAAAGCATTGAGGTTGCTTAAATTAACGTGAATTCGATATTAGGATTAATATATTTGATTGATTATTAGTGATATATTGATAAAGTTATTAAATTTATAGTGTTCAATTATAACATTTAAACGATTACCATTATGTTCCTAGAGTCTAAAGTTATAGAGATTTATTGTATGGCCGATGATTTTTGCAAGGTATTTTCATTGCAGTAGGAACAATACATGATTGAAGCAAAAAGGCTAGGCATAGTAAGAAGCCTAACCGCATGAATGGTGCTGAGATTATGGTTATTCTTATTTTGTTTCATTCTAGTAGTTTCCGCTGCTTCAAGCATTATTATAAAGAGTATGTCTGCAAACATTTGGAACACCTGTTTCCGCACCGGGTGTCCTATAACCGTTTTGTGGAACTGGAGAAGGAGGTGTTGCTTCCCCTGACCATTTTCATAAAAAAGCCTTGTTAGGGAACTGTACTGGCATCAGTTTTGTTGACTCTATCTCTCCCTTTACATCTCCGTTATAACCAAAGAATCCTGATTCATAAGATATTTAAAGGACTTGCAGAGCGCGGAAAATGTTCCATGGGCTGGTTCTTCGGATTCAAGCTGCATCTGATAATCAATGACAAAGGAGAGAACTTTACGCCTGGAAATGTGGATGACCGGGAACCCTTGGAGCAGGGTAAGTTTCTGAAGAACATTAAAGGAAAACTATGTGCAGACAAGGTATATATTGGCCAGGCTCTGTTTGAGAATCTTTTCCTTAATGGTATACAACTTGTCACTAAAGTTAAAAACAATATGAGGAACTCCCTGATGAGTATTGCCGACAGGATCCTGCTCAGAAAGAGAGCGTTGATTGAAACAGCCAATGACGAGCTGAAAAACATTGCACAGATAGAATACTCACGACATCGTTCTTTCAGCAATGTCATTGCCAATTCATTATCTGCTATTGCAGCCTATTGTTTCTTTGAAAAGAAACCCGCTATTTTTATCAATGACGGGCAACTTACTATCTTTTGATTTTATGTCGAACTCACGTTAATTATCTTCAACCAAGGTGGATTTGGGCATTACCTTGTTTCCAGAACGGTGAAGGTCAGGAAAACAAAGGTAAGTGTAGTACTTGAATGTAATACCCAGACAACTATTTTATGCTGTTGTAGTCGTTCTACGGTTAATCTAAAAATAAACTGAAATAAAAGTTGAATGGATCTGAAGAGAGACTTAATGGTTGGAATGGATTTGTGATTTTATATTTGAATATCAGGTATCTTGTGCTGTTAAGAGTTTACCAGTAAAGATGAACTTCTTCAGGATATCTACCTTGAGGAAGTAAAAGCAGCTTAAAAAAAGATAAAATTTAGAAATAAATCTTGCTTTTATATAAATACAAGTATATTAGCATATAAATAAATTTTTTTAATATGAAAGAGTCATTGGATATATCTAAGGATAATTTACAGGATGCTGCAAAGTCATGCAATAACTGTAATGAACCTAATATGAAGGAAATACTTCTTATAAAATGTGATACTACTATTTATGCAGATGAGATTACAAATCTGCTTATTGAAAATAACATTGTTTCTCGCCAGCATGATGAGGGACAAGATCAAAGGCCAGGTGCTTATGGTGCAATTACAGGTATTGCGATATATGTTTATGAGAAAGATTATGAAAAGGCTGTTGAGATAACAAATCCTATTGTGAATAGTAGAAATAAATCTCATGTTTGGTGCCCTAAATGTGGAAGTTACAATGTATCGGCTATATACGTAAGTAATAAATACGGAACTGCGATATCATTATTGTGCATCTTTCTTGTTCTTATTCCTGGGCTTTATATTGTTTGGGCAAATGATTTTGGTCTCAGATCAACTATTGCAGATTATATAGTATTGTCTATGTTTATTTTTTTTCTTGTAATAGCATTTTCCGGAAAAATTTCTAATGCCAATTATATGTGTAAAGATTGTAATAAAAGGTTCTACCATAAATGATTTTTTTGTAGTAAGGTCACTGAATTTCAGTCGAAAACTCAGTATATGAGCCTAAAATAACGTGAGCTCGATATAAGGGTTAGAATAATTTATTTGAAAATTAGGAATATAGCGATAAAAGTATTAAATATATAGTGACCAATTATAACATTTAATCGATTACCACTATGTTCACAGAGTCTAAAATTACAGAGATTTATTGTATGGCCGATGATTTTTGCAAGGAATTTTCGTTTCAACAGGAAAAATATATGATTGAAGACAAGAAGACCGGGCATCGTAATAAGCCTAATCGGATGAGTGATGTGGAGATTATGGTCATTCTTATTCTGTTCCACTCCGGTGGTTTCCGCTGCTTCAAGCATTATTATAAAGAGTATGTCTGCAAACATTTGGAACACCTGTTTCCGCACCGGGTGTCCTATAACCGTTTTGTGGAACTGGAGAAGGAGGTGTTGCTTCCCCTGACCATTTTCATAAAGAAAGTCCTGCTGGGAACCTGTACCGGTATCAGCTTTGTGGACTCAACTCCTTTACATGTCTGTCGTAACCAAAGGATTCTGATTCATAAGACATTTGAAGGGCTCGCAGAGCGAGGAAAATGTTCCATGGGATGGTTTTTCGGATTCAAGCTACATCTGATAATCAATGACAAGGGTGAAATCCTCAATTTCATGTTCATACCTGGAAATGTGGATGACCGGGAACCCTTGAAGCAGGTAAGTTTCTGAAGAACATTAAAGGAAAACTATGTGCAGACAAGGTATATATTGGCCAGGCTCTGTTTGAGAATCTTTTCCTTAATGGTATACAACTTGTCACTAAAGTTAAAAACAATATGAGGAACTCCCTGATGAGTATTGCCGACAGGATCCTGCTCAGAAAGAGAGCGTTGATTGAAACAGTCAATGACGAGCCGAAAAACATTGCACAGATAGAACACTCACGACATCGTTCTTTCAGCAATTTCATTGCCAATTCATTATCTGCTATTGCAGTCTATTGTTTCTTTGAAAAGAAACCCGCCATTGAAGTGAACTTTATCAATGACGGCTTACTATCTTTTGCTTTTATGTCGAACTTACGTTAGGATAATGTGTTCTCTCACCTTGTTGCCTACCCATACGTCCCAGCCTTTTAGGGCTGTAGATAGGGATATAGGAATTCGGATCTTTCGTTTCCAAAGCGGCAGTTCGCTTCAATCGCCTGCTTTTCTCCGAGTGGATCCTTGTTGTTTTTCCGGTCGTATAATCTTCTTTTTCCAGAAAGGGTGTGGTGGCTGTATTTGTATGGTTTTGTTCTTCCCACAGAAGTAAACGGAACGTATAATTGTTCCTGACAACCTGTTCTATTGCTTTGCGACCAAGTTTGTGCTTCTTGCCATGTTCTTTGGAATCGTGTTTTGGGTGAACTGCGAACTTTTCCATATAAAGCGGTTGCAAAGTCTTTCATGGATATTCCTTGCTTTTATGGTTATCAGTAACGCAGCCATTATCGGTTTTATCGTTTGGCATAATCATAGACGGTAACAGAGGGGAAATAAAAATACCAGTTTTACACTAATTAGGTGGTATCCATACCAGTATTGAAACAACGTTTATACCTTTGTGCACAGTAATCACTAATGGATATTATGGCAAAAATTAAAGTTCAGAACACAGAGTGAAATATCATTCAAACACATTAATATAGTGTCGGTCTCACTATATATTACTGCACTCTGAATAATACCTCTGTAGATTTTATTTTTAAATAGGAACGGGATAAATATTCAATCGTTAATTTATGAGTATCTTACAGTCGGATATTACCTCGGAACAACCTGTTTTTGCAATTTATTATGATTTCTTTTTAAAATTCTTGTATATATGTTTTTTCTTTTGTTTAAAAATGTGTATATTCGCAAAGTTAATTTAATCATCATTTATGAAATAAATAGCAAGAATATATTATTTAGTAAGAAAATCATAAACTATAATTATCAATCATTATGAAAGTAAATATCAAAACCGTATTATGTGCTACAGTATTTATCTTATTTATTGGATACAATGTATACAGTTCACAAAAGAAAGGAGTAATATCTGAAATGGCTTTAGCAAATATTGAAGCTTTAGCTAGCGGTGAAGAATTAGGTTGTGGAGGCAATCCAACCTTTATAAAAGATAATACATTGAAAAGCACCCTATGTCCACCTCTATGGTTAGGAGGAACTCACCTGAAATGCAAATCCGAAACTAATGTTTGTTGCGATCCTTCTAAACAAACTGATTGTGAAGGAGGTATATTCTAACCGATTATAGACTTGTAAAAATATTGCTTTAATGTCAATACTTTTACATATTTTTTTAATGTTGTATGTATAAATCGCTTTTTCACTTTACTACCTTAAGCACAATGTGTTTGAGTATTTTCTTTGGTAGTTGTAACACTCCCAAAGAAACTAACGATGCTCCAGTTATAATATCTGTCAATTCCCAAACAAGTGACCGGAAAATCAAAATGTCCGAGTTATACTCAGCATTGGAATACATCAAACTAGAAACTACTCCCGAAAGCCTGATAGCCCAAGTTTCTAAAATTATTCCCTTAGATACGCAATTACTTATCGTAGATAAAGAAAGTTCTAAAATTCTGTTGTTCGACGTAAATGGGAAATTTATGGGAACCATTGGAAGTAAAGGTGTCGGAGCTGGTGAATTTATAGAGATAGAAGATGTAGCAGTAGATAAAAAAGGAGAAAAGATATTTGTCTTAGATCATTCTGGGAAACGAATCTTAATCTACGATTTAAAAGGGAATTTTGCCAATGACATAAAAACAGATTTCATAGCACACGAAATAGAATACTTGGAAAATGGAAATTTAGCCTGTTACTGCGATTATTCAGCAAATGAGACCTATGAAAAGAATGAGACGCGCCCTAACCTTATATTGTTGGATTTAAACAGTATAGAAGCACATCCTTTTTTATATGTTCCGCAATCAATTTCCGTACAAGAGGTAAATTCACCTTTTTCGGCTTTGTTTTCACACACTTCTCGGCATGCCTTCCTTTTTGACATATTGACCAATTCTATCTACGAAATTGGAAAAGAAAGAATTAATAGAACATTTGTACTAAATTTTGGTAACGAGGAAACGGCAAACCAAAAATCTTATGTCCGCAAGTTGGAAGAAGAGCAATTAATCGCAGAAAGAATTATGCCGGGAGCCTCTGATTCGCCCCAATATCCTATTATTACATCATTGATAAGTTGTAATGCCTTCCTTTTTTTGAACGCCATAGATTACAGTACGATGGATGTATATCAGATAGCTTATTCTGTAGACAATGCCAAATGTATTTACGGAAAAGCCCGAAAACAATTTCCTATAGAAAACGATATAGATGGTGTTGTTCCCTTTGCGCCCTACGCGGCTTCTCAAAGCAAAATATATGGCGTCATAGAATCATATCAGCTGGCTGCATCAGAACTGACGAACAGTAAAGTTGCAACTATTTTAGCTGATATTGAAGAAGATGACAATCCTATTATTGTAATAGCTGACACTAAAAAAATAGATTGACATTTGACTCATGAGGAAAAAGTATTCCATAATTTTCATTTGTTTGGTAATGATAACGTTGAATGCAATTTGTCTGAATTGGGCTATTCAACAGGAAAGAATGAAAGAATTAGCAGTTACAACAGCAAGTGATAGAAAACAGATTCTATCACTTTTGTTAGGTAATATGCAAATGCATTACACTTATTCAGAATGTCAATTACCTGATATTATATTAATTGATAAATTAAAAAACGAAATAACTCTCTCTTCAATAATAGCAGATAAGAGGAAACTTGTTTTAAAGTTTTCTCCCCAAAATTGTTATCCATGTATCGAATTTAGTATGTCTTGCTTAGAGAAATTTGCCTTAAGCATACCTAATATTAAAGAACGATTGTTGATTATTATTAGTGATGCCAATTATAGGGAATATCAAGCTATATCTAATAGTTTACAATCCGATATTCCTATTTATTTATCTAAAGATACCACTCTTAGTACAATATTAAAAGAAGAAAATACACCTTTTATTTTTGTTATGGATGAAAGATTATATATGGATGATTTATTTATACCCATAAAAGAGCTTCCTAATTATTCAGATTTGTATTTTCATATAATGAAAACAAAATATTTCAGAAATCTATAAAAAGGAGGAGAAATATTTTTCTCTTCGTTTAGTTTTAAAATTATGCTTATCTCTAAAATTCTAAATGCGATGATAAAACAAAGACTGTTTCCGGCTGTCATGGGATATGCTTGTATACATATTATGTATTCTTATGACAGCTTGCAATCCTCCTGGTCCATTGGAGCAAACTTTGAGACAAGCAGAAGATAACAGGATAGAATTGGAAGAAGTTTTAAAACATTATCAAAAGGACAAATTAAAATAAATATTTTATGAAAAAGACAAATATTGGGGCTTTTATCCTATTATTTTTTATTGGTATAGGTCTGAAAAGCTGCAATCAGACTGACACAGACAGTAAATACATTACCGTAGATGTAAAAAATAATTATTTTCTAAAAAAAGAAATAGCCCTTCAGGATTTTATGGATGTTGAGTATATTCCGTTGGAAACTACAGATGAATTCATTACGCAAGGGGTGGTAATGGCAATTAGTGATAAATACATATTGACAAAAAATTATGTCAATGATGGATATATATATATCTTTGACAGGAAAACCGGTAAAGGAATAAGAAAGATAAACAGAAAAGGACAGGGTGGGGAAGAATATGCTTTCATCGTAAGTGCTGTTCTGGATGAAGATAATGAGGAGATTTTTGTCAACTCTTCAAAGAAAATACTGGTATATGATTTGTATGGTAATTTCAAGCGCAGTTTCAATACTGTTGGTGGCGCAGATTATATGGATATTTTCAATTATGATAAGAATAATCTTATCTGTTATGATATGACTGTATATTATAGGGACGGAGAAGAAAAGGACAAGGAGTTCTATCATTCCATTATATCGAAGAAGGACGGTAGTGTTACCCGTGGTATTTCAATTCCATTCAAAACAGTTAAGGCTCCATTTGTACGTCAGGGGGATGTTATAACAGCAACAACAGTACGTGCTCTTATACCTTGTCAAAATAACTGGCTTCTTGTTGAAACATCTTCCGATACTGTTTATAGCTATAGACCGGACAATAATCAGTTGAATCCTTTCATAGTTAAACAGTCATCCGGTGAACCGGAGGTACTTATCACAATGGGACCTGTAACAGACCGATATTATTTTTTTAAGATAATAGAAAAGAAGTTTGACTTTTCAAAAGGAAGAGGATTCCCAGCTACAGACCTGATGTATGATAAAGAAGAGGATGCATTTTACAAGCCTGTAATTGTTAATGCTGATTATATAAATAAACAGGAAGTAAATATGACAGAAAATGTCGGTAATGGAGATGTTGCTACCTATCAGAATCTGATGGCAGACCGACTTATTGAGGCTTACGCTGATAATAAGCTGAAAAATTCCCTAAAAGAGATTGCAGCAAAATTGAATGAAGAATCAAATCCTGTTGTCATGCTTGTAAAGTATAGGGAATAGAAGCCTTGGTGTATAGAATAAAATACCATTGCTATTATTCTATGAAACCCGCATAGAATACTTATAACTTTGAAGGAGGCTGTGGTTTTTATCTGATAGAGTCTTTATGTCCAAATAAACAACATAGAATTAAAACTGGATATAATGTTTTTTGAAGTCTTTGATGCTTCTTTTCCGCTTGTTTCATTTCATGGTTCTATAAGTTTCTGTTGTTTATGGAGATGGAACAGAAGGTAGAGCATATAGGCCTGAGAACTTATTCGAATAGGATTTTAATGCAAATCATATTCTAGAAAGTATGAATGTCTTGGTAGCATGTGAAGAAAGTCAGGCCGTTTGTCTGGCTTTCAGAAGATTGGGTCATAGGGCTTTCAGTTGTGACCTTCAGGAATGCAGTGGTGGATATCCGGAGTACCATTTTAAGGGGGATATGTTTGATGTAATAGCCAATAGGAAGGTATGGCGTAAGCATCCGGTAAAGTACACATTGTAGTACTAAAAACTCTTCTATTACTTTGCGGTCAAAAAGTCGTTATGAAACGAACAATGAGTAAAGAAGAGTTTTTAGCGCTATATAAGCGCCAACAGTCCAGCGGACTAACAATAAAGGATTTCTGTGATAATGAATCGTATCCTGCTTCCTGTTTTCATTATTGGAAGAAGAAATATGGATTGAGTCACCCATATACCAAACACACCGAACCTACAGGTGATTCGTTTATCCCTCTTAATATTAATCATACTCCTGCCATTCCCACTTCATCATGTGGTGACAGGCGTGTAACCATAGAACTTCCATCCGGCATAAAGATCCACCTCAACATCCTAAGTAATCCGGAGATTATTTATGGCCTGATCAGTAAATTATGTAGCCATGTTCTGCCTGAATGATACGATGCGCTACTTCCTGTGTCCCGGAAATACAGATATGCGTAAGGGAATAAACTCCTTTTGTGTGGAGTTGTTCATGATAAAATAGGATAATGACGTTCGGTTTTGCGATGTGTTTATCTTTGTTAACTGAAACAAAACAACCATGAAACGAATAGTCCACACATTTAGATGTGTAGGAGTTCTTTTTTGGAATATGCTCCAAAAAGAACTCCCCCAAATATTACCGCTACACACCGTTGCGTTTGGATTGTTTATTTGCTGGCAGACTTTAGTTTTCCGATACATTTTTCCATATCGGGGGACAATAGGAAAGAAGCCGTCTTTTTCTGCTGCACTCCTGAGTATGGCTGGACGATGGCATACCTGCATTTTAATATCTTGCCGATAACTTCCGTACTGTCACGGTGCAGGTACATGGCTTTTGTGGCCTCCGTTGCTTTCAGACTTTTTTGGGCTTCCATATAGGCGGAAAAGGATGGTTTGAATAAGGTACGGGAACTTTCTGCTTTTTGTATGACAGCAGATAATTGTGCACTTTTGTTGTTCAGGTAGCGCAGGCTGTCCGATACGGTGACATCTTCTGTTTCCAACACTTCCAGTAGTTCGAACTTTAAATCTGTCCAGGTACCGTGAGAATCTGTCTGGACCCATTCCGCAATGGCTTTCTCGTAGCCGGGTTTGCTGCATGAGGAAAAAGTAACGAGCAGCATACAAAAAAATAAATGCTTGATATTCATATTGATCTAATTTTATAGGTTGTCTATTATGTGATGAAGCAAATCTATGAGGTTACTGGCTGTCCTCCGTGGAGGCACATATGCCGCATGAGATTTTCAGATCATCGTTCCAATCCTTGTTTTCCGAAAGTTCGACGTTCTTCAGTTCCCGTACCTTGTTGCGGAGTTCATCGTTACTCAGGCTCTCGACATCAGTCGTATCGCCATGAAAGTAACGATGCAGCCATAGGGCGTATTTGTGCCCTTGTTTGTCGTTGTCAAAGATGCTGCGAAGCTCCTTTATCTGGTTCTTGTCAAGAATCAGGCGTAATAGCCTCATTTGTCCTTCCGTAAATGTACCTTCTGTAGATACATATACAAGATTGAGGTCACTCTTGTAATGGCGTAATTGATAGTGTGAGATACAGTCTATAAATGATTCCCCAATGTAGAGAATGTCTATCGGGCGGCTTTTGTCATGGTTGCTGGTTGCCAGACAGTCGAACTTGCCACCGATAATCCCTTTGAATGTTTCATTTCGCTGAGAAATGGCTTGCACACCGTTTTCATTGTACATCTTGATACATACGTTCCGGTAAACACTCCCTTTGTTCTTTACCTCACGGATAAAGAAAGTGTCTTTGAAGAACCGGCTTTCAATGCTTTCTTTCAGGATACCTCTTTTCTGGAGATAATTGCCCTTGTAGGGTTGTAGCTGACACAAATAGAATTGCAGCTCGTCTGGCCTCAGGCTTGTACTGCCTACATCATACCGGCTTTTTTCGGGTGTCGTGATACGGTTGGTATTGATATAGTTTTGGAGGATCTCCCCCACCTGACGTAAGGTCGGCATTTTTCCGGTTGTTTCAAACAAGTGCTCTTGCATCAGATCCATGATGCTGCGGCCACGCACGCTGTCACTATGTACGTCCCAATAGGTATATTGGTTCTGCGAGTTCCGCTTGATGACGATGGTATGCGTTCCGTTGCTCATTTTGGGACAGGAGTTGGAAGAGCCTTCCACGATTTTCCATCCCAGTTCCAGCAGGAAATCGGGTAGCGAAATGGTTGTTTTTATCTGATTGAAATCGACTTTCATACGATTGACTGGATTAGTTGAATCTCATTTTATCTGAGTTTAGATTATAAATGAGAAAGATTATCTTTCATAAAGATAATAAATATCATCTAAATACGAAAGAGAAAGTATAGGTTTTTGATTTTATTTCACGGTACTGTAAACTAAATCAACAGTAGTGTCTATACCGGGAACGGTATCCAACTGTTTGCTCTGGTTGAACACGCTTTCACCGTCTTTCTTTATTTGCAGGGTGATGGTTGCGTTCTCTTTTGAATAGAGAATGCCTTGCACGGTAATTTGGCTGACCGGCTTTTCCGTACTGTATTCCACTTTATCGATGAAGGTCTCATCTACGGAAAATGCGGAGGTGCCGGTGCGTTTGTTCCTGAATTTCACGCCGTCAAGATTATATATATGTACACTGCCTTTGGGTGAGGTGCCGGTTACGGCTACGGTGATGTGATACATACCGGCTTTGTCTGTTTCCGGTTGGATTTTCTCTCTGTTGCATGAAGCTGCCAATAAGCAGGCTGCCACTAATAATGAATGGATTTTTTTCATGGTAGGATTCTTTTGTTGAATGTTATCGGATGATTTTTTGTTCTGTCTTGTGTGTCCCGGTTGTCGGAACTGCTGACTTTTCTTTTAATTTGTCCTCTATCTTTTTAAGGATGGCGTTGACATCTTCAATGATTTTGATGTAGTTCTGCTGGATAATCTCTTCTAGGATTTCCAGTTCCATCTCTTCTTTGCCGTTGCCCAGTTTGACCGGCAAGGAGAAACGGGGTATCTCCTTCTCTTCAAAACGGCACATATCCATCTGCACGTTGAAGAATGGCGGCTTGCCTCCGGCAATCTTGCCGATGAAGTGCCCGGCTGCTTGCCCGGCAATGTCCCTTGCCTTTAAGACCTTTTCTTTTTGCAGGCTCTCCGTGACACTATTATTGCCACCGGCTTGGTGTGAGTAAGATTCTTGCGCTTCTTTCTTCTCCCCTAGTAGGTTCTCGATGTCTTTGGCGGTCTTCTCATTTCCGGTCATGCCGTAGGCTTGTGTTCCGCAAGAGGCTTTCAAGATGTTGGCACTTTTCTCTCCATAGTCCCTGACCGCTTGGTTGAAGTCCTGAACGGCGAGAATGGTAGCGACATTGTGCTTCCGGGCGGTTCCGATGAAAGTGTCAATGCCTTGCAACAGGATGGTCGGAAATTCATCTACCATGAATATACTGGTCGCTTTGCCGGGATTGTTCATCTGTGACATCAAGACGCTGCCGATGCAGGAAATAGCAGGGGAAACGGCTTCCTTGATGGTGGGCGCATTGCCTACGCATAACAGCGTTGGGTGTTCCTTGTTGGTTATATCCAAAGAGAACTCTTCTTCGGGAAGTGGCGACAACACCCAGAAGATGTATTTGTTGTTCAGGAGTACCAGCGGAGTCTGTGCGGATGATACGGCTCCGGCTGTCTGCTGTTGTGCGCCCAACTTCCAGGCGGTCAGCATCGAGGACATGTTCAATGCGATTTCAGGATCTTCCGACAGCCAGTGGAATACCAGGTTGCTGTCCGAAAGGGCAAGGGCTATCACATGGGGCAACGTACAGATACCAAGCTTCCTATCCTTGAAACATTTATAGGCGATTGAATAGACATAGTTGATGGCGTTGTTGGCCCAAAAATCAGTTTTTTCTTTCCAACTTGCTTCCAGGTTCTTCATCAGTGTCATGATGATATTACGGATGAATAGCGATTCGTTACCCTTTGACATGTATTGTGGGGAAAGTACGTTTACCCTGACTGTGCGCGACATATCCACAAAGTTGATATAGGCGAAACGGGGCGTTTCCATTCCTTTGTTCCGGAAATGTTCGATGCTTCCGTATGCGATGCGTGAAAGGATGGGCGACTTTTCCTTGGTCGGATCGCCTTCCCAATCATACACGAAACCTGCATAATTTCGTTCGGCGCATTGATAGATGATTCCTTTGATCCAACTCTCTGACTTTCCACTGCCCGGACCGCCGTCGATATAGACATTCTGCTGCGGTTTATGGATAACTAGTGGTCCGGAGGCGGTTTCAAAGCGGAAGTAGAAAGCCGATTCTTCCCGGCTTAACCCGAAAATGCTATCATCGGATTGGGCATGACGCCGGATGAAATAAGGTAGAGTCTTGATGACAATCAGCGTGTACGCTACGAATAGAATGGGAAATACAAATAGGTTATACCACGCTGATAATTGGCTGAATCCGACAACCAGCATGGATGCCGTAACCAGTGTTATACTGGTGTAAACCCATTTCTTGTTTTCGTCTTTCACTTTGCCAACCGGAAAGAGAAAAGCGAGGCCTCCGATCAGGATAACGTAGAGAAACCGGAATAGGATATCTTTCTCCATCAGCCTTTCCCACATGGCCGGATTACGTAGTGGGGTGTATAATCCCGTAACGATAGCCCACTGGAATAGTACGGCTGTCCCGATGAGCGTAGATAGCAGGATCAGGATGAATGACAGGTCTTTCTTCTCTCTTTCCATACCCGTTGCTGTTATTGGGGTTGTCCGGATGCCGTTACGTTACCGCTCTCTTTTTTCTCTGCCTTTCCCAGTAACTCAATGCGTGAGACGGTCAGGCTGACGGATGGGATATGGCTGCCGTCATCTTTTTGAAACACGTCGGCATATACGTCTCCGCATACATATACTTGCGTTCCTTTTTTCAGATACTCAAAGACTTTACTTTCGTAATTCACGAAACAGCATACCCATAGGGTCTGTTCCTCGTTGTTCACGTTCTTGTACTTGGTGGATACATGGAAGTTGAATCCTTTTCCATTTTTGTTCTGTCGGGCATCCGCACCGACATAACCGATAATTTGTCCTGTAAACATAATGATAGTTTTTAAAAGTTTATAATCCGAGCTGTGGCTCATTCATATTTTTCATGGCTGACTCCGCTTCCATGGAAGGCAGCGAAATGCCGAAAGTGTTGTGTAGCATTTCAAGGTTGTCGGCTGTAGGATGGTTTGCCGCAACACTTTCCAATAACCGGGATGAAGGAGTAAAATCTTCGTTTTTCATCTGCTCCAATACCGGACGGTTGTTTTGCAGGACGGCCTGTATGAACCGTTCCTCCGGTGTGAGGTACTGTTCCATCCGTGCGGTATGTTCCTGAATCATATTGCTGGCTTTTCCTACATCGGCAAGGATGTTGTAGATGAATTTGGGATCTTCTTTCAAGGCTCCCAGCCAGTTTTTTAGATACATAGCATTTTCTTCCCGGATATGGGTGGATATTCCCAGACTTTGCCCGACGGTAGCGGAGGTGAGTTCGGCAACCAGTTCCTCTTTGGCATATTGCTTGTCTCCGAAAATCACGCCTTTTTCCCGGTTCAGATGCTCAGGTTCTCCAGTCGAGTGCGCCATCTCATGCAGTAGTGTGGAGTAGAAATTCTCTCCGTCCTTAAACTGTCCCTTCAGGGGTACAACGATATGGTTTTCTTCTCCCCTGGCATGGTAAGCACTATTTCCTTCCTTGGAATAAATGGGGCAGATCCATTGCTGTTCCCGTACCATCGCATCGATCAGAGGTACGGTGAGCATTCCTTGTTCATCCTTGATGGCTGGTATTTTGAATTGCTCCTTCAATGCTTCCCATTTCTCCGGTTTCGTTTCCTGAAGATTGGTCTGCTGTACGTTGAATACATTGTATGTCTTCAAAAATGGCGTGACCTTGTATTCCTGCTGCTCGTTTTTGTCCAAGTTCTTATATACATCGAAAGGTATTTTCTTTCCATTCTTGTCTCTTACTGAAAAATTCCAGTAAATGACTGGGAATGACTTTTCTCCTTTCAGTATGTTAAGGCCGCTGTCCTTGGCTTGCATGAATGTCATATAGACCGGCAGACTGTATTGCTCTTTTTCCGAAAGTAGAAACAGCATGAAGGAATTTACTCCATTGTAGGTTCTTCCCTCGATATTTTGCGGAAGTCCCCCACCCTTTATCCCGAACCAAGGCTTCTGCCAGTTGTCTTCTACCTGCTTTATCTTCTCGATCATCAGTTCGGCGAAACACTGTAATGCTTTGTCACTTGCTGTATCCATGATTTATTGATATAGATTTCTGTTCTCGTAATCAAGCAGCCATTGTCTGGCTGTCTGGTTGTTTATCTCTTGATGCTTGGCAGTCATCTCTTCTTGATAGGCTTGTGCAAGCTCTTCTTGTGCTAGTAGAAACTCCAGGTCACTGATTTCTCCTGCAATGTTTTTCTGTACTAATTCATCGTAATTCATCTTTCTTGTTTTTTAAGTCGTTATAAATCATTGAAAGCCCGGTTGATGGTGCTGGCTATCGGACGGGCCATCTCCTTGCTGTTGTCTGGTTTGGGGGTGCTGGCCAGTTTGACATCTCCCAGTGTCTTTGTGCTGCCTTCCATCCCGAAAATCTTTTGTACAGCTATCAGCGTATTGGCTTGCACACCCGTTTCACGCATTCGGGTAAGGTCTTGTTGGGTGAGCCGGTATCCTTCTTTCTGTATCTCTTGTATGATATGAAAGTTGTTGGTCTGTGCGGCATCCAACAGACGTGCCGCCTGTCTTTCATGTTCGCCCTGTTTTTCCGGCTTGGTGCCGAACAGCTGGATGACTTCATGGGTTTGCCTCTCATCCAGATCGTGTTCCTTAACGATTCCTTTGATAAACTCTTCACTGGGTTTATATCCTTCCTCTTTGAGTTTCCCGATCTTTTCAAAGTCATGTTTGCCCACCGCTTCTCTAAATTCAGCTTCCATATTGCGTTCCACTTCGTGCTTCTGGTTCTCTGCCGTTCCCAGACTGATCGCATGGGCTTCCAGTTTAGGTGTCATCGCCTTGATTAGTTCTTGTGCCTTGCCGGGAGTGATGCTCTGTATGTTCTGTATCATGACTCCTTTCTTGTCATCCGTCAGTTGGATGTCGGCGATGAAGTAGCCTTCCGGACTGTGCAGCAACTTGTTCTCCAGAGCATGGCCGTTGGCGAGCAGGTGTTTGTCGGCTTTGGTTAATTTGTAGCCCCCGTATTCGCTGGTCTGCCCAATGACGTCGGGGATCTTGATTTCATGGTTGGTACGCACGATGACAGAGTTCAAATCCCTATCCACTTGCAGCAGGATGTCCTTTCTGTTTACGTGCAGAGGTACGATGTCACCGGCGAGCAGTTGCTCCTTTTCTTTTTTGCCTAACTTTTTTCCCAGTATTTTGTCCGGAATGACCAATGTTTCTTTGCGGTAGAAAACAGAGATACCGTCGTCATTGAAACGGAGTTTTCCGGGTTTGCCGTGTATCTCCATCAGGTCGGACATGACGCCTTTCTCCAGTTTGGAACCTTTGCCGTCGAGGATGTTTCCTTGCCTATAGGCGTATTCGTAGAGCGATTGTCCGGTATAGCATACTTTCAGTCGATGGTCGATGACGGTAAAGCCGTCCTTGTCATGTCCCTTCAGGTTTTCCCACCGCTTGATGCTGATGCCATCCTTCTCCAGCTCAGCGACATATTTAGGATCATTGGCGCGTTCCTTGTCAAAAAGGCCGGATACACGTTCTTTAGACTGGTCACGAAGGTTTTCATCGTACTTTGCTCCGGCTTTTTCCCTGATTTCGATTACGCTTATGCTCAGCTCTTCCCCGTCTTTGCGGAATCGGAAATATCCGTCTCGGTATTCGGTCTGGTAGCCCAGTGATTCGGCGATGCCGCCGAACTGTCCTACGTTGTCGAACATATAGGTGTCTAATGCTTCTCTCAGTTTCATGGCTGTGGTTGGTATAGGGGGTCTGCGGAAAGAATGTATTCGTTCAGTACGGCCAGCTTGATGTGCCTTCCTCCGTTTCGTTCATAGACTTCAATCTCGAAAACCTTGTCATCGGGGATTGTGAATTTGTTGAAACCAAGAACCAGCCGGTTTTGGCTCTTGCCTTTGATTTTCGTGTGGAAGTCTTTTTGATAAATGGGTTCAATGGTTGTTTCCTGTTGGATGGCGTTCTTGCTTTTTTTCTGATCGCGTTGAAAACACTTGATAAACTCGATGTCGTAGTCAATGTAGGATTTGTTCTTCAGGTCGAAGATAAAGAACATGAAGTCTTCATGCACATACAGATTAGCCATTGATAACTCGAATTTGTTCTTGATGATCCCTAGGCTATAGATGTTCCGTTTTTTGGTGCGTAGTTCCTGGATACATTTTTCCATCTCTTCGCTGTTCACATCCACGTGTGCGGTGTATTCCCGTTGATTGTCGAAGTTGTAGGTGAATACGGAGGTGTTGCCCCGTTTGATGGTGATGTGGTAAGTGTTCATGGCCTTATCCACTACAAACAGGTTGGAGTATGCCACGGCATCTTTGGCGGTTGATACTTTCAACTGGTTGTTGTAGGTGGCCAGAGTGAAGGACATCTCGTTGCCGGGCGTTCCGTAAACGATGTCTTCCGGAAAGAAGAATTCGGCCAGATGGAGGTCGCTGACTTCTGCCTGATAGTCATGGTGTTGCCATTTCCCGTTGTCCTCGTAAATATTCGGGTGCGAATCCGTACCGCCTTCGGGAAGGTAGCGAATATGATAGGTGTAAACGCTTCCGTCAATGCAGACAACGGTCAGATTGGTCTCCTGGGTGAACGCTTCCGCTTGGGCGGAGAGTCTGACGATGTGCGGGGCTTCTTCTACCCGGATGGCCATGACAAGTTCCTGCTCGCCGATGGCGATATCCGATACTTGCACAGGGAATACCAGGTGTTTCACACAGTCGAAAGAGATAAAGATGTTTTTTTGGCTGATGGCTTGTTGCCGGGGAGTGCCGTTTTCCTGAGCGAAGAGCGGCAGGCTGCACACAAGGCAGCAAAACAGTAGATAAATGTATTTCTTCATGTTGTCGATATGTTAAACGGTTCTTGAAAAAAAAGCGGTGAATACGGTAATGCCCCATAGAAGAAGCAGGGTAATGCCGAAAGAAACGGTCAGCGGACGGATTTCTTTAAAGCCTCGTCCGTTCCGACGTGATACGTAGATCTGGTAGCCGAAAAAGACCGCTGACAGCGCAAGCAGGTAATTGAGTATGTCTATCATAATTTGTCAATCAATGTTTGAAGGGGGTGATTTTTCTTGTTCGCTTTCTCTTGGTTCATCTGCTCGTAGAGCTTCTGTAACTCGGCTTGCACAGCTTGTCTACGTAGTTTCGATTCCTGGCTTTCTTCCTGGATATACATCTCATAGTTGGATTTGAGATGTACCTTTACTTGTGAGAGGCTCATGTTCAGGATTTGCTTGGCTATCTGGGTGGTGGCGTTGACTACGCTGGTCACCTCGCTGGCCATCGTGCCGATGGAAGAGAGCGGCATGTCGATATTCTGTACGAGTCCTTGTTCCATGCGCTTGGCGGCATTGGCTTTTAAGTTGTTGGGCAAATTCAGACCTTTCATGGCATCGTTGTCGAAAACTACTACAGAAACGGGATTGAGATTATTTCCCACCTTCAGGTTGCTTACCACAATATCGAGCCGGTTAGCCCCTAAAGTGGCCACTCCGTAGAATAGGGTATTGGCAGGTATCTTCATGCCGGAAATGGTAATGTCCTGAAGCAATCGCATCCGTACCGTACTGCCTGTTACTACTGTTTGGTCGCCATGGATGCAGGCTTTGAAGAGATTGTTGTTTCCCGGAACAGAGGTGGGTAGCCTGCGTACACGTAAGCCGTTTTCACTCCGGTAAATGGGAGTGCTCTGCATCAGGTTGTCAATGGCTGGACTTCCGGTGGCTGTATTCATTTTCTTTTCCGTTTCGTCGTCCTTGTCATAGTTGGAAATTCGTTCATACATCCGTTTGCGGTATTTGTCTGACGCTTCCAACTCTTTGCGGATTCGTGAGTTTTTCTTGGCTTCCCGGATAATCTCGTTGAGTGCTTGTTCATCTTCCAGACCGTTCAACTGGCTTTCCAACTGATGGGAGAAACGTCCGTTCTCCCTACCTCCGTATTCGGACATGACCTCGCTGTACGGATCGTTCTGCATACGCCGGATACGTTCCAAAGTGGCACGGTCATATCGTTCTTTCCGGTTTTGCAGCTCAAAATAAAAATCCGAGCCTTTTACTTGGGATTCTTTCATAATACGCGCCTTTTCTTGTTCTTCCAGTTTGTCCTGCTTATAGGCTTCCATTTTGTCATTTACCTTGTCGGCCATTTCCGACTGAGGTTCCAGAAAAGCCTGTGAGGTCGTTTGCATTTCTTTCCCAGACTGTTCTTTTCCGCTTTCACGAACGAAAAAGACATACAGAAAGAGAATGCCAAGGACTACCGGGATGGCCATCAGCAGTTTGTTCTTGTCTTTGATAAGCTTATTTACTTCCATGGTAGTTCTTATTTGAGGATTCTGATAGGTTTTCATTTCTCTCTCCGGGTATCGTCTCTATCGGAGATGTGCCGTCACTTTCCACCGGCTCCGAATAGCGGACTATCCAATCCTCTATCTTGGCTCCGTGTGCGTTTTCCTCGCTTCGTGACAGCATGTCATAGATAGTGAATTCCGCTTCGATCTCCCGTGAGATACTGCCTCGTGCACGATATCCGGTTTGCGTAAAGGTTATCTTCCCGGAAACTGGTATGGTATGGGTGTTTATCTCTATGTCTTTGATACATACCCCGTAGCGAATGTTTTTTTGAATAAGTGAGTTTAACATATTCACATCGTTATATTCGTTCAGCATTTCTTTCCCTTTGTTACCTATGAGGTTGAGAGCGAGTGATATGTTTTTCTCATAGCTGCTCTCATCAAAGGCATACCAGTTGGTCACAAAGGTTTTCACATGGTTCATGTATTCGTATTGCCGCATATCACTGGCCGACAGGCTGCTTGTCTTATATACTTCACCTTGCTTGTCGATAACAAGGGCTTGGCTGTACGCTTTTTCTATTTTAGTGGACAGATAGACGGTACAGCTGACAAAAGCGATGGTCAGGATAATACAATACCCGGCTGAAAGGCGGATGGTCAGCTTGACCGCATCGTCTGCTCCTTTAAATTTCATCAGGTTCATAGGCTTTATTTTTTTGAATTGTCGTTTATGATACTTTCTCCGATAGAAGCGGCACCACCGACATTGGTCAGCTTGCTTCCAGCTGCCGCACTGCCCATCAGGGCAATGGTGGCCGCCGTAGTGACGATGGATACGGCTTTCGAGATGATTTTCCCGGCATCGCTATGCCCTACGATTTTGGATGAGAGCCAGAAACAGCTGCAATAGGCTCCGAGTAGGGCGAGATCCATTCCGAGATATTGTATTTGTTGTGTAGCGGCATCTACTATATCCGCACTCTCCGTATAGATGTGTTTGAAGGTCTGCCATATGATCTGGTTCAGGATGTTGATGACGGTGAATACCATGCAGGATGAACAGAGAGTCCCGAACCAGACACTTAACTGTTTCTGAAAGACCGGCAACATGCTCACAGCAAAGACAAACGGGCCGAGTATGACCAGTATCTTGACAATGACCACACCGATACCTAATATGATGACCTGTATGATTCCAACCAGCAAGGTCGCAATGGCATGAAGTACAAGGGTGGCAAGGTTGGCAGGATTGAGCAGTTGGACGATCTTTTCCACACTGGAGCGCACACCGGTCATTTCATCTTCTTCGGCTTTCTTGTCCAGCTCGTGTTGCATGGCTCCGGTGGTGTCCTCTCCGGCGGATATTTCTGACTGGAGGCTGTGTTTGTCATATTCGGCAACCATCTCTCCTTGAACGGTGGCAGATTCAGCCATGAACTGCGCAAATTCCTGCGCACGGTCGGAGGTCAGGGAAGTAGCTTCGTTAATGACTTCCATCGTGCCTACAATGGTTCGGGCGATGGGGGTGTACATGCTCAGGCAAAAGAATAGCACCAGACAGCGGGCTATTTCCATCATATCGGGGAATTTGTCTTCATTCGGGCTTAACAATTGGCTGGCTCCATGGTAAAGATAGTTGTATGCCAGGTTGCAGATAAAGCAGATGACACCTACGCCAAAGGCGATGACGGTCATTTGCGACACGAGTTCCATGGTCAGGCCGTCTGTTATCTGGAGTCCCCAGAGAAAATTGTCTTGATTCATATCGCTTAATTGGTATGACGTGTGAAAGCGGCCAACCGTCCTTGATAGTAAGTTTTCCGGTTATGCCCTTTCATGGATTTGTAAATGACCGTGGAACGCACGGATTCGTTAAACTCTCGCATTTCTTCAGCTGCCTTCTCTACCGATTCCTTCACTTGCTCGATGAATGACATGCGGCCTTCCGAGTTCATAGAGAAATAACTGGTCACGGTGGCTACCTTGAACAGTAAATCGGTACTTAGACTCAGGTTGACGGTTACACGCTGAAAATTGAGGAATTTCAGGCAGTGGTAGTTCGAACCTACATTCAGATAGAAACTGTAGTCGCTACTCAGGCAGGCTACGTCATCAAGCAGGTCGGCCAGCTCTTTCAGCGATTTGAGTTCTTTCAGCCGGTCGATCTTTTGCAGTCCGATCCTGAGTTCCTGGGCATCGATCATCTCATTGATTTGCGTTACCCATTTTTTGACATTGGTAATCCATTCCGTTGAGTTCAGAAAGGTATGGCCCGGATCATGCACGACAAACTGGGCATGGGATTTGCCTGTTCCGGTCAGCCCCATCGAGAGGATTAATCCGAGTAGGAGAATGATTCTTTTCATGGCGATTATTTGTTTATAATGAACAATAAGGTGAATATGACACATACCAGCCAGGCAATCAGATGGCTTTTGGCATTCTCTTTTTTCATGGCCAATGCCCATATTACGAAAATGAGGGCAACGCCCAAAAGTGCGGCGGCAAGGCTTCCGGCAAGATTGTATGCGCTGCTGTTGAAGTCGGTTGACCAGCTCAATAGCTCGTTCAAACCTTGGGTTGCGTCATCCATACTTCTTTCTCCTTTCTTCCAGATAGCGGTTGATGGCTGTATAGGTCGATCCGCTTTCGTTGAACAATTGCTTCAGCCGTACTACGGTTGCCTGGCGTGAGTCGAAAGCTACGGCGGCGAAGTCTGACACCTCATTGCGGAATATGAAGGCATCGTTTGACATCTTGATGAAGAATTCCCTCCACCGTTCCGTGCGCTGTAAGGATTCAATCATGTAGATCTCTTCATCCGTGATGGAAAGCACGGCTTTCACCTCTGGCAGATTCTGCCGGTGTTCCGAATGATCGAGGATGATCTTGGTCGCACAGTTGATGATGATGGAGTCCTTGATGCTGGCTGGCATGTTTTTCAAGAACAATATATTTTGTGCGGCCAATGTGATGCTTCCCTCTTTCTTGCGGAAGGTACGGTAGAGGTAGGCGATGAAGTCCCCGAATTTCTCGTCTTGCAAGAAGTCGAGTGCTTCATCGATAATCAGCTCTTTGGCAAATCCCTGTCGTTTCTTTATCTTATCTACGATCATTTGCAGGGTGATGATGGCTACCAGCGGAAAATATTCTTTCTTCGAGGCATCTTCCATGTCAAAGGCTATCAGCCGGTCATGTATGATATCCACGTTTTCGGTGGCATTCAGTAGGAATGACAGCTCTCCTTCCGTATAGGGTTCCAATAAAAGCAGAAGTTCCTCAATCTCAAACTTCTGTCTCTCAAACTCGGTCATCCGTTTGCTGAATACTTCTTTCAGGTATGTCCGATAGCTTATCAGCGTGGGGAAAATTCGTTCGTGCTTCTCCCCTACTGAAGAATTGTTCACGTAGTCGTAAAAACCGATGATGGATTTGCGGAGAATGGCACTTTCCGCAGGCAGCATGGGTTCACGTACTTTCCATATATAGCTGATGATGGCCACAATTGTTTTGATCTGGTCGTCAGCGGATTCCGCATCTGTAGTGTCGATATACAGATACTTGCCGTTTTTGTCTCGGTCGCATAGGAACGGATTGAATGCAAATTTCTTCTGTTCGGTAGAATCGAAGTATTTGCCACGGTTCAGAGCGATCATCGAACGGTAAGAGCCGCCAATATCAATAATCATCACATCCCTGCCTAATTCGTAACTTTGCAGGATATAATTGTTCAGCCAGAATGATTTTCCTGATCCTGATGGACCGATGACGATACGGTTCTTGTTGTTCAAGGCCGGATAATCCCAAAGGTTGATTTTGGCCGGAGTGCCGAAACGGTCGTGATAGATATGACCTTTCTCGTCTGAAAGGTACATCCCTTCTTTTTGCAGGTAACAGATAGCTTGCTTGGTGGTGTTTATGAATCCCCTGTAGTTGGCCCTAGCATTGCCGGGTATGTTGCAGAAGAACAGGTTGCAGAGTTCTGCGTTCTCCACATAACACGCACTCTGGTTCATAAAACTGAAGCCTTGCTGTACCAAGGCGGTTTTCCTCATGAGAGAGGTGCGGTCGTGGTCGTTAAGTACGACATTGAAGGCTGTATAAGCCGTCTGATAGTCAAACTGGGTAATCTCGTTGCAGAAGGCTTCCTGCTCACGTTGTTTCTCTGCTGCGGGCGGATAAAAGTTGGTGATGTAGTTCAGCGCGTCTTTTTCGGCACCGATGGCCGTTACGGTGGCATCGGCATCGGTTATCTCTATCACGATGTTTACGATGTGGTTGAACGGCAGTCCCAGACCTACGGGGTAAAGCATCGAGCATTTGCTTCGTATGCTGTCCGGCATCTCAATGTTTCCACCGTATGCTTTTGACTTCCCCGTATGTGGTATGGCTAGTTCCTGAAGATGTTCCCCTTCATTGGTCAACGAGAGGATGGATACATATTGCTGCCCGATTTTCATAGTTCCGTTCTGGTTGATGGCCATCGGGTTGACGCTCTTTTGGGTGGCATCGTTTTCCGGTGTCTCGTATGAGAGGTTTATATAGTCATAGATGGCGTTGTTCAATTCCGTATCGTCCATTTTACGGATCTCAAATTGTTGGATGGAGGACAGACCGTTCTCAAAGTTCATCAGAAAGGCTTCCATTTCCGTCAGCCGCTCCTGATATTCCTTATAAGGTTGCTTGAACGGATAGTGCAGCTTTCTCATCAGTGAGGTACCTGATGCGTTTTTCCGTATCTTGCCGTTCCGCTGGCCGTTCGTAAACGTCACATACAGGTTGGTATAATTGTTCAGTATCTCCTTGCCGTTCAGATGACGGTTGTTTTCCGCTATCAGGGCATTGGTCGAATATTCCGTATTATGGTATCGGTCTGTGTAATAGAAATTTTGTTGGTGGATGACCGTACCTGCCGGAAGCATTTTCAAAAGGGCTTCCAACCGCTCATGGATATATTGCGCCTCGCTTTCCGAAAGGGTGAACACTTCGGGCAGAAATAGCCGGTAGCCGACGGTAATATCACCGTTGCCGTTGATGATGGCGTTTTCCGTAATGGTTTGGATGGGCAGTACGTCCCCCAAATCTACGGATTTATCCGTCACTTCTAGCTCCGTCTGCCGGATATAGAACAGTGCTATAAGCAGGCAAAGCGCACAGATAAGCAGCGATATGAGTATGATGATTCCTATCATGGTCATTGTTTTAAGATGAATTTGAAAATGTGTCGCTTGTCGGTTATCTGTCGGGGAGTGGCACTCTTGATTCGGACACTGGTCAGGTAATCCGGATTACCCGCTTTATGCTCCTTTTTCAGTGTCTTGAACAGTAGCCCCGACAGGAACAGGATTCCTGAGATGATTCCGATAACAATCAACGGATGCAGCTGCTTGAAGATGCTTACGATGACCGTAAGGGCTGTCAGTAGCATGAAGATGGCGAACTGCCCTGATGACAGGCCGAAGAATTTGATTGGCTTGTTGATTTTACGCATGGTTCTCATGGCGTTCTGCGTTAGATGATCAGAAAAGCTACCATGATGACCACTACGGCAATAATCCATCCCAACAGATATTCTTTGGCGTGGGGATTGTTCGTGGCCAGTGAATAGATGACAAAGACCAAGGCAATACCAAGTACTGCGGCCAGAATGTATTTGGCTACATCCAATATGGTGTCCGCACCCTCTTTGGCTTTGTCTGTTACTTCTGAAAGACTGTTGATTTTCAGTCCGCTTTGTGCTTCTACTACTTGCGCCGTTCCCAATAACATAAAGAATACAAGCAGAGTGGCTGCTGTCTTTCCATAACGGCTGAAGAATCGTTGAATCGCTTCATTTGCTTTTTTCATTGTTTCCATTTTGTCTTATTTTTAAATTATACATGAATTGATTTCAGTTTGTCCCATTGCACATCCTTGTATTTGATGGATATGGGGCTTTCGTTTGATTGCTCCGGCATCGGCTTGCCTGTATAGTAATAGGCTCTTCCATGCAGATACATATCCGCAATCTCGGCGGCTAGCTCTTCATCTTCCAGTTCCGGCTGGAACACTACGCAGATAACTGGGCAGGTTTTTTCCTGCTTCTCGTTGCGGATAGCCTGTTCAACCGGATGTTCTTTCTTCTTTTCGGGAGAAATAGTTATTTTCTTTTTCCGAAAGTAAAAATGAATTGTAATTCCGGTGAGTACAGCCATCAGTATCCAATCGGTTATATTCATATGAGTTGCCATATTAAGAGCCAGGTCACCAATGCAACGATATAGGTTATAATCGCTTCTTTGGTTCGCTCATGATTGCTAATCAGTTTTTTAAGTACGGCAAGACCGGCACAGAGAAATCCTACTCCTACCAACATGCCACCTATTTCACGGTATAAGGATATCAGGCCGGATACGTTTGTATCAGCTAATAGTATGGTAAAAAACATGTTAATATGATTTTTCCGTTTAGTAGAGCAGTACTTTTATTCCTATATTCCAGACCGTATTCCATTCATCGATAGACAGGGGATTCCAGTGCTGTTGTATGCGGGCAAGCATGGCCATTCGGGGCAGTATGAATATTTCCAGTTCGGTTTCCAGCTTGGGCCCTATGATAAAGGTATATTCCTTTTGGGGATGATGCAGATATTCTACACCGATGAAGCCTCCTATGCCGACATTCCAGTAGATGGATTTCAGATTGCTTGCCAGCGTTCTGTAATAACCTCCGTCCAGATAAAAATCCATGCCTTTATCGTGTCTTTTGCCAATGGGTGTTCCGCTCTCAGGTATGACAGGACTTTCGTTTTTGGGAAGGGAGTATTCGTCTGATTTCTCAAAATACCCCACTCCGGTTTTCCAATAACTTTTCCGGTTGATGTATTTTGAAAAAGAGAAACTTGTATAGTTGTCAGCATCACCGAATATATTGGTTCCGTAGTTTATTTCGAGTGCGGAAATGTTTTCATAGTGGCGTTGTGCAAAAGCGTTTGCTGTACATAGCAGCAGTGTAACGCTGATGACGATGAATCTGAGCTGTTCCATGGGAAATTGTCTTTAAGTTATTAATTTTATGTTCTTTATTTATTGGTTTCATTGTAATGCTTCTTTAATTACGCTTTATGATTATCCGCACCGATTAAGATGCTGGTCGCGTTGTTTTCGCTCCAAACATATAGATTATATACGAATAGACAAATTTTGAGAAACGCTTTTATGGAGTCACCAGTGTTTATTTAATTTGCATTAAAAAATATCCATGCTGTAAAACAGCCGGTGTGGAATAATTCCACAAAAAAAGAACCGGAACGGATTAGTTGTGTAAAACTGTCCGTTCCGGTTGCTGCTGTGGTTTAGATGCGTTTTCGGATATTACTGAGAGCTTGTGGCGTGATGCCGATATAGCTGGCTATGTCCTTCAATGGGATTAACCGGAACAGCCACCTTTCATTTGCCATGAGTTTCTTATAACGTTCTTCGGCATCCAGCTTGTGGAAGTCTTCTTCTCGCTTGATTTTATGGTTGATGGATTTCTCCAAATGAAGCCTGGCCAACTTGTTGAAGTTGATGGATAAGTCGTATAACTGCTGGAGATCCTGTTTGGGCAATCTCCATACTTTGCAGTGTTCCAGTGCTTTCACGTTGTAGTGAGACAGTTGTTCTTCGTGTGAGAGGGAAAAATTAACAAACTCTTTCGGCTCGATAAACCGTGCCGAAATTTCTCTTTTTTCTTTATCCGGAAATGATAGCCGGATGGTACCGGCTTCCAGATAATAGAGGTAACATACTTCATCGCCCCTATTCATGAGGTGTTCTCCCTTTTTGATGTGGATGAGTTCGAAATGTGCGTCAAGGTACGCCTTCTCTTCATTTGTCATCTGCACGTGAAGATGAGCGTTCATGGCCATGAGTGTCTCATCTATCAGGGAGGCAATTTTTTGAACCATTAGATTTGTTTTATGTTTATATAAAGGGTACGGAAGCGTACCTTCTAACATGGACGTGGCGTTCCAACAACAAAGGCACGCCCCGCACCAGTTTCATGCTGGTACAGGTACGCGCCTGTTGTTGTTAATATCTTAACTATAGATGCCACTCTTTTGTTAGACAGGCGAAGTATGTAAAAAAACGGACTGCCAGTTGTTTGACAATCCGCTGCAAAGATACAATTTTATAATTTTCGTTCCAACTTTTAAGGATTCAAGTTAACGACAAGATCCTCCGGACGGATACCTACCACTTTAATATATGTATCGCGGTAGGCGTTTGCTTTTATTTCCTTGTCTTCTTCAGAGTAAAGCCATGTGGTAAACTCCTGATAGTATTCACCGCTTCCCAACTTGAAAGAATCTTTGTATTGGTAATGCCTGCTGACATGAATGCCTTTCTTGTTCAGGAATATGGATTTGAGTGTTTCGTGATATTGTGAAGTGAGTATCGCCTTTATTTTTTCATCGAAATACTCCAATGTTTCCGCATCGAAAAAGAATTGGACGGTATAGAGCCACTTCTCTCCTTCTCCCTTGATAAACTGAAAATGGAACTTGGTTCGTTCCAATTTCTTGTTGATGGCATTTAAAATGCTTGTCACCTTTTTCTTACGGTCGTGGTTATTCTTTACCGCTACCTCGAAAACATCGGCCAACTGGTCAACAGTGGTGGTGAAATAGGGTTGCTGTCCATGATCTGCCTTGTATTTTATCAAATAAATCATCTTGGCCAGGTTCAGATAAAACTTACGGTAGCCTTTGCGGTTGGGCAATTTACGATAGTCTTTCAATTCTAACAGATTGTACTCTGTAAACAGGGTATTCATCAAATCCTTGCTAAGATGGACATTGTAATTGCGCTTGGTACGTTTTTTTGTACTGAAATCATCCTTAATCTCAAAATTATCCAGTATTTGGATAAACTTATACTGCGTCTTGCCATTCATGGCGTATGCTACAGAGAGGTTGGATGTTCCTAAACGGTACAAGGCCGCTTCAAAAGTGTTTTCTATCGGATGTTCTATCTTTTGACCGTTTTGCTCGGTGATATATACCGGATGTTGGTTGCTGAACAGAAAATCAAGTTGTTTCTCGGTCAGTTTCCGTTGTAATTTGGTGCGTTCATAACCCATGGCCTCACAGAAATCGTTGATGGAGAACCAACAGTCACCAAACAAGTCCTTCATCTGTGAAGATGCGACATATATGATTATGTCAGACATGACTGTACCGCCTGCATCGAACAACACTTCCAATACTTTGCTATTGGAAGACTCACTGAGTGTTCTAGGTACCCTGCTTAATTCTTTCTGTGTGCTCTGCTCTTTCATTGGCGGATACTTGTTGTTTATCATCGGCAAAGATACGTCTTTTTATGGAAGATTACTAATCTAACTTGCTATAAATGAATGTGACGAGATGGATTTTATTATGATATAACCTCGCATTAGTTGTGTAGAAGTGTCCCACTTTAGCTCTTGATTGTCCGTCCAGTTGTGTAGAAGTGTCCCACTTGATAAGTTTAGTTGTGCAGAAGTGTCCCACTTGATAAGTTTAGTTGTGTAAAAGTGTCCTGCATGGCCGATCCAGTTGTGTAAAAGTGTCCCACTTGATTGTTCCAGTTGTGTAGAAGTGTCCTGTTTTAATGTTTAGTTGTGTAGAAGTGTCCCACTTGCAGTGTATGAATAATAAATCGTAACTATCAGTGTCACAATGTACTTGTTAATCATCTCTGCTCTTTTAGTTGTGTAGAAGTGTCCCACATATTCCTAAATTCCTAAAAACCTAAGCAGAAACAAACAAATGTCTTGGATTGTGTATTCTTACTTTCGGAAAAAATTTTTCGATGACAGGTGGTGGAGTGTTAATGCTATTTAACTTTTTATTTGGAGGATAATAAGAGGGGACTTTCCGGCAGTTGTGTAAAAGTGTCCCGGTTACATATCGGTCTTTGCCAATGATGTACAAAAAGAACGCCTGCCCGACAAATGCTGTCGAACAGGCGTATGTTATATTTTTTCGAAAGTAGATTCAGCTGTTCATATACTTTTTCAGTATGGCTTGAATCTCCTTATTGTAGTAAGTCAGCACGTCATCAAGAATATTGTTGGCAATGTTGTGCATTCCCAATCCTGTAGCCATGGCAATTTGTTTCAGCCTTTTGTGGGTTTCGCTGGAAACCCGGATGACCTCTGTATTCTTTAGTTTATGCTCTTCTAGATACTCCGAGAATTTTTTCCCACTCTCTTTGCTTTCTTCCGCTTTTTTGTTTTCCTGTACAGGAAGCTCTACTTCCACTGGTTCCGGTTGTACTTCTTGAACAGTGTCGGTTGCCAGAGCTATTTCTTTTATCTCTTCAGACTTTTCGGTAGGCGGTTGAGTCGCCGCATTTTCCGCAACGCTGCCTATCTGCTGAATTTCCTGCTCCTTTTTGCTTGCACTTTGCAATAACAGTTTTTTCATGGCAGCTGATGGTGTCTTTTCTTTGTTGGTTCCCATAGTCTTATTCTCCTATATGGTTGCAGATTAATTCCAATACTTCTTCACAGAACGCATCACAAGGATGGTGGTATGCCTTGCTGAGTGTACTCAGGTTACGTTGATAATCTACCCTGGAATCCTTGATGTAATTTTCCATCAGTTGAAAAGGAAGGGATTTCTTATTCTTTTGAATTTCCTTGAACTCCAGTACGTTCGGAAGCACACGGTTCATGACACCACGGACAGTGGTCTTTTTCCCGTTCTGCCTCCTTGTTTCCATGATGCCTTCATAGATATTGTTGTAAAAAGCCAGTGTCGGCCTTAAATCTGTTTGGTTCGGTTCAAACGGTATAATGACTACATCAATGAAATGCAATGTTTCAATAACGCCGTTCTGTTTCAAGTTACCCGGAAAATCGACAAGTATGATGTCGTAATTATCCTGAAGGAAATCCAGTTGATTGATGAACTCGGATGAAGATATATTGATGACCTCGTACTCTTCTTCCTTTTTCATATTTCCGTCTTCTGCTTCATCTTCACGTAATTTTCCGATCGTGTTCTGCATATCGTCAATATCCACTACGGCAACGGATAAACCACCCTCTTCGTTTGATTGCGAATGGATGTAACCTGCAAACAAAGCTGTCAGTGTAGATTTCCCTACCCCACCCTTTGGATTTTCAAAGGCAACGACTACTCCTGGTAATATTTGTCCCATAATGTATGTTTTTAAGTCTGTATGCAAATATACGAATAATTAATTATATAATTGCATACTGATGAAATTTATTTTTTATTAAATTACATACATATTTATATTGTTTCTTATATACATAATTATAAATATATATTATTATATACATAAGTATGTATATAGTTGTTTAATTATGTACATATATATGTATGTATATTGTAATAATGTATATAGTAACTAAATTGCTTTTTTGTTACTATGTACTTTGTTATAATGTATATGATTAATCCAGATTAATAAATCAATACTTTTTTCCCATTTGTTTTCATACTTGGATATTATTGTATATATTGCTGATGCAAGGTATGTTTTTGTGGGTACAAAAACGCCTTGCGCCAGCCGAGCTGCCGGGACCTTCAGAAACTGTATTGTGCCGTTACAGGTGCATCCCCCGGTTCTGCGTCCGGCTGCGTTCCTACTTCAAGTACTGTTCCGGACCGTACTCGACCAGCAGGTCCAGGTCTTTCTTTCCCTCCTGTATCCATACCTTTGGAGTGGTGCCAGGCATCTCATCCTTGGCCATGTCCCAGAGGTCACTGGCATATTCCTTCCGCTCATCCATTGACCGGGCGTTGCGCAGGGTCTTGTGCGGTTGTGAAGGAACGGATCATCGTGGTGCACCGCTTGACAATCGCCTCGATGGCAGCCGCTGCATCCGGCCAGAGGGAAAAGAACCTGTTTCTCCAGCGTTCGGCATTGGCTTCAGCCGCTTTCTCCCACCGTTCTGCCCGTTGCTTGTCCTGCTGGAGACCGTACACTTTGCTTTCATACCGGCTCCTGAGCGAATTTAAGGCTTCCTGAGCTTCTTTCTTTGTCTTGGTTATTTCCGCTTCCTTCTTGGCCAGTTCGTCCTTTAAACGTAAGATTTCATCCCTTAAATCCTCTTCTTTCCGCTTGGTCTTGCCCGTGATAGCATCGACGAAGTGCGCACCTACGGTCTTGATGGTGCCTATCGTGGCTTCTTTGGCTGCTTTGGCCGTGCTGAGTTCCGCCACTTCTTCCGTCAGCTGCTCGACCTGTGAGGTCTTGGCCTCTATCTTGTACTGGAGTGCATCGACATGCTTCCGGCTGCTCGCCTGCCCCCATTCCATGCCCAGGCATTCGGCTAGGATGGTCTGCATCCGGGCGCAGTCTACGTTGGATAGCCTGACGTTCCGTCCTTGCTCGTTGTACATTCTCCAGACGATGTGGGCATGGAGGTTGGGTTTCCATTGTCTGGCTGCCGTGTGTCCCTCGTCCCGGTGGACGTGGATCTGCAGCGGTACCAGCCCGAACTCCTTTTGGCACCGGGTGCAGAACTCCTTCAGGTCTGACAGGGTGGTGTCGCTGATGACCGCTACCCCCTCCTTGAGCGGGATGGCGTTCTTCTGGAGCTTGCGTCCGGTGTGCTTCTTCACGTCCTGCTGGATGCGCTTCAGCTCTGCGGCCAGACTTTGCCCGGTATAGCTGTATGACTCGTTGAGATGCGTCAGGTCCTGACGGATGTAGGAGAGCTGCCGCTCGCGTTTGTTGTGCAGCTCGGATCCTGCGGTGTCGCAGGCCTTGATGTGGATGGATGTCTTCGCCATGGTCGTACGGATTGGGTTACGGGCGGCAGGGGGCTTGCCCCCTCGGAGAGCGCACCAACTTTAGCCAAAGGCGTTCAAAGTTGATAGTGCGCTATCAACCTGTAAGAAGGTTACCTCAGCGGCGAAGGTAAGCACTTTTTCTGGAATAAAAAATATAAGCTTGTGCTCTTTTGTTAATATTGTTTGATTCTATTGATTAGTAAAACTCTATTTCCTTTATTTAATGCGTTTGTTATAGAGTCGGGTAATAAATTGTAATCCTTGCACATATTATTCAATTCAGGGCTGATAAGGCTAATTATAGACCCTTTGTTATCGGAAAACATAGGTTCTATAATATCATATACAGAAGATTCCCTTGTAAATTTCTTATATCCAAAATTATTGGTGAATGGATTGAAAAAAGCTGTGTATTGATTGTCCCCATCTTCTAAAAGTCCTATCCAAATGCTGTCAGAAATGCAGATTGGATTGTTGGCAAAGTGCAAATAGTCTGTAGATTGTTCTTTTTGGCTAAATGTAATATAATCAGTCTTTGCAATTTGAGGAACTGATTTGTTTAAAAAGTCAAAAATTATAAATGATTTAATTTCCCCATCTTTATTCAATATCGTTAATGAATCTGATGGTGACCGGTAAAAATTTAATCCTTTTTTATTGCTTCTTATGATATGATTTGTTGTATATCCTCCAATATAATTGTTTCTATAGTTTAACGATTTACTAATAATATTTATTTCAGGATCTGTATAGATTATGCTTGGCTTCTGTGTCCCATCAGGTGTTGTATTGAATATGAAATTACCATTTTTAAGTCGTTTTACAGCATCTGCAAAAAAAGGAATCTTCCTTTCCTCTAAGAAAGAACCTTCTTCACTATAGTGGATGACTTTTTTTGATTTTGTGTCTAATATATACAGACCTGTTGTATCTATATCAAAGTCCCATGGTGAAACATATTCTCCTGGACCTTGTCCAATTCGCCCATATTTTGTTATAGGATTTCCGTCTTTTTTAAATGAAACGATAGAACGAAGTGTTTTATCCAAAATAAAATATTTATTATTATGTTCTATTATCTTATTAGCATAAGAAAACATAATGTTTTCCTTTTCTTGAAGGATTACAAATGCAGTGTCTGATATCAAGTTAATAATTGAGTCGTAGTAGCTTTTGTTTGTAGACACTTCTACTTTGTATATATTGTAATTAGAAGAAATAGTGGTCTCAAAATTGCTTTTCTTATTAGAACAATTTGAAAAAGAAAGCAACAGAATAAACAATGCTATTATATTTTTCATGAACGTTTCTTTGTTAGGTAATTGATATTATTCTATTCTGTTTGAATTCGAATATATCGTTTGAATGAAAATAGTACAAAAAACTTTTTACTCGTTTATTTTGTGCTATCGGTCAGCTTATGTAGTATTACTCTGAAACATATGCTTATTTTTGTTTCAGAGTAATACTTAATCAGTAAAGTACTAGAAGCAATCGCTATCTTCGCATGGGTTAGAATTAATGCCACGACATACCATTTTATGCCCACCTCCATAGCATTTTTCTCGCTCTCTTGGTCCAGTATTTGAGGTTCCTGTTTCTCGATTAGCTAACGCCTCCACGTTGGCTAATGCAAGTTCTGATAATTCAGATTTTTGCTGTGATGCGTACACGCCATAACCGACTGCTAATGTGATAACCAGTGCCAATGCAATTTTCTTAATGTTTGTCATAATCATATATGTTTAAGGTTTCTGTTTGCAAATATAAAAAAAGAAATCAATAAGAAAAATAAATTCTGTTTATATTGGATTACAGTTCCTTCAATTTCTTTTTGATGGCCCCAATGACATACCCTTTGGAATTTTCTGCCATGCGTGCGCCATTTTTCAGCTCTGCCAGAAATCCTATGAAATCAGGAATCCGGTTCTGTCCCTCGATGAGCGTTTTCTTGTTCCTGTTGATTTCCTTAGAGTCGAAATTATAGGAGTATCTGAGGTAATCATAGATGTTGTTGTCTATCTGAAGCCGGGCAGTTATCTTGGCCATGCGTGCCTGTTCCTGTAATGCTGGATCTTCTCTGTCTTCAAAGAAAACAGGGAAGAGGGTCCAGCCAATGACTTTTTTCCCTTCCTTTTCTTCCTTGGCTACAAAAGAGTACGGTGAGGATCCATCAAGTTCTTTTTTAGCAGCATCGATAACATATCTCTTGAAATCATTTACTCTCTCGTACTTCCCTTGCAAGCAAAACCTCTCACGAAGCCCATCAGGACCTTCTAACGGCACAAATAAAGGTTTTGTCTGTCCGGACATCAATTCATAGAAGCGCATGGCATAAACACTCTTGAATTTCATGGCTGTTATGAGTTCGTATTTCTTGAATCCTTTCGTAAAGTCAAGTGCGGCTCTCCAGATAGGGTCATAAACATGGAAGGTAGCAATGCCTGTGCCTTTTTCTATTTTAGGGTGTTCGATGATAGCTGTATAGAACCAAATCTTATCATCTTCATATTCAGCACCTTTTTTGGACAGTGATGTGAAAGCTGCTTTAGCCTTGGCATAGTTGTGGTCGTCTTCGTCTCGAAGGATGGAAGCTACAGGCATGGTGATGTTCACACCACAGTCTGACGGCTCAATCTTATGCATGTGGTCTTTGATTTTAATCCCTTCTAACCACTGCTGGGCAAATTCGATGAGACGATATATGATGCGCTTTTCGTAAGGGCTAAAATCATATTTTGCGCACGTCCAGATATAGGACTGAAATACGGCTTTGTTTGGCAAATTTTCGCTCATAGGGCTTGTTGTTTTAGATTGTGGCGTATGGATCCAATTCCTTAATGCGCTTGATGATAAGCTCGAAGCGCTTCTTGGTAAGCGGAGTAAGCGTATCGAAGTGCTTCCCATCGAAATTTTCCCCGAAAATCAGGTCGTCCACCCCTATTCCATGGTTGTAGTTCTCCCGGATGCAGTTCCGTAGGATCCAAAGGTTCCGCAGATTCACCCATTCGGCAGCCCTGTTCCGGATCCTGCCGAACAGCACAGTGGCCGTGTATAGATAGTGCCCGCAATGGTTGTAGTCATGCAACACCAGCTTTCCCATGTAGTAGATGTCGAAGTCCTGTTCCTTCTCGTCTTCCACTGCCTGGCAGAAGAGGAACGGAATGTTTACCAGGTTGTCCCCATCGATGTAGGTTGTTGGTTTCATAAGTATGTTTTTATGGTTCTCTGCAAAGATATAAACAAAGTACGAGTTTGACAAATAGAACTCGTATAGTTTATTCTTTACCTCGTACTTTAGTATTCCAAAACTCGTACTTAGAGGCCATTTTTCTCGCATAATGCGCGAGCGCTAGGATAGAATACAAATAGTCAATGTTAAGATAGAAACAGGCTCATAGGTTTGCGATTGCTTGCTTACTTTCGGAAAAAGATGCGGAAAAACAAAGACAAAGCCCCCTCGTGAGGGGGTTGGAGGGGGAAGTGTGGTTATGGATTTTTTTGCCGAGTACCATTTGGTAGCACCGATATATTTTCTTACCTTTGCAGAGTAAACCTAAAAACAGTAAAATCATGGCAACATTCGACTACACAACAAGGGAATTAAGGGAAAAGCAGGCTTTAATTTTGGATAAGGCTGATGCTGGTGAAGACATTGTAATTCATCGCGGAATAAGAAAGTCTTATATGATTGTCCCAATCCATGAAAACGATTATACCATCAGTGACGAATTTAGAAAGAAGATTTCAAAAGCTAGAGAGGATTACAAAGCAGGAAAAGGTGTGACATGTAAGACTATTGAGCAATCTATGGCTTTACTTGAATCATTGTAGTTTATGTATAGTGTAACGTATAGTGATGAAGCCTTGGCTTCTATTGCGAAATTTAAAAGGTCTACCCCGGCATCTTTTAAGAAAATTACGAAATTCATCGAAGAGCTGCACAAACATCCTCGTACTGGGACTGGGCATCCAGAGCCATTGAAAGGATACGGAGGAAACGTATATTCAAGGGAGGTGAACAAGAAGGATAGGCTTGTCTATGAAATTTACGAAGATGTTGTGAATGTGTTTGTCATATCCGCAGAAGGGCATTACAGCGATAAATGATTTTTCCCTTTTCGGTCTGCAAAGGTAATTCCACACTCCAGAGCCGTCAAGGGCTGCGCAAGTCCGGATCCGGAAAAATCCTGAGCAGCTGCGCTGTGCGGTTTTCCCCGACCGTCCCCTTGACCGCTCTCCGTGTTCCGTTGTGATAGTGGCAGGGGAAAAGGAAAAATGTGTGAGTCATGTAGTCCGTAGGCGTGGATCTGTTTCTTTGCAACGCAAGGTTTTTTGTGGGTACAAAAAAACTTGCGACAGCCGAGCTGTCGGTTGATGTTCGTTACACTCACATACGCTGTATATATGAAAGAGAATCGAAATATAAGCATAAAAATCCGCTTGACGGAAGCAGAAAAAGAACAGCTTCTTCAGCGTTCAAAGGAAGAGGGAAAGTCCCTTTCTTCCTTTATCAGAGAGTCAGCCTTGAAAGGCAGAAGCATATCGAAAACTGATGTGCAAATGATATATGAACTCCGTAAAATCGGAGCCAATATTAATCAACTTGCCAAACATATCAATACGCTTCCGTCTGATAAAAATATATTGTATTCATTGAGTCGGATTAATCAGTACCTTTCAGATGTGGAAACCATTAACCGGAAACTATTATGATAGCCGAGATACAGCCCTCTTTTTCATCCCACCTTTCCATGAGCCGGAAAATCGAATACCAGCTTTCCAAGGTCAAGGAAGGAAACGGCAAAGTGCTTTGCACTTCCACCGGTGACGAGCTGGCCGCCATGCCTGCCTACATGAAACTCATCTCCCAGTTGAATGACCGGGTGAAACTACCTTATGCGGAATTTATTCTGAGCCTTTATCCGGGTGAAAACCTTTCCGATGAACGGTGGCTTTCCCTTACGGAAGAATACATCGAGAGGATGGGGTACGGTAAATCCTGTTATGCCGTTGTTCTGAATACAGACAAGGCACACAGTCATGTGCATGTGTTATTGACCACTATTGACGAAGAAGGCAAGAGCATCCCGTCAGGGAATAATTACAGCCGTTCCGAAAAGATTTCAAGGGAGTTGGAGCAGAAATACGGCCTGTTACTTTGGGAAAGGGAAGGAGGCAAGAAAACCACATTGGGAGAGTCACAATACCGTAGCTATTATTTTGACACTGCTTTGAAAAAAGCCATGCGTAGTTATAATTACAAGGATAAGTTATCGGTTGTTTTGGAGCGGTCCGATACATACCGGTCTTTGGATAAGCCCTTGCAGGAAATAAAACTGGCCAATGAAGAATGGCGTGTCCTGTTGGGTGATGAAAGTTATGACAACCTTTTCGCATTGCTGGAAAAAGGAAGTTTCTTCAAACCCTTGTTTAAAGATGAACTGTTGCAACAGCTTGACCGTATTTATGCTTTTTCCGAAAGTACGTCTGATTTCAGGAGGAACCTGGAACAAGAAGGATTGTATATGCGCTTGGTTACAAAGAAAGACAAATCTTATTATGTCTATGGTATCAGGAATTCTGGATTTTACCTGAAGGATACTTCGCTTCCACAGAAATTCCGCTTTGGTAATATTCGTTTTGATGGTCGTGGTATGACTGCCGATGAGCAGAAGCATTATCTCTATGACCATGTGTTTAAGGCATTAAACGCTTCTTCTGGCTATGAGGATTTTAAGAAAAGGTTGGCGGAAGAATCGATCCGTGTAACGGAACATGTAAACAGCAAAGGCGCATACGGGATTTCTTTTTATATGGAAAACGTGGAAAATGCTCATGTCTTTAAAGGTGCGGATCTTTCTCGTAAGCTCACTTATCTGAATATCCAAAGGCATTTCGATGGTGTGGCTGTCGGTCTTTCACCGCATATAGATAGGGTAGGGGAGTTCAGCGAACGGGTGGATCGTGAGGCTTTCTATATGCAGGTTGGAGGTGTTACGTCCATTCCGGAGCTTGACATCACTGATAGCGGCAAGAAGTCACATGAGGATGATTTCATGCCGTCCAAAAAGAAACGGAAGAGAAAGAGTGGTCCCGATTTCTCTTTATGATGAATATTAACTTAATACATTTTCTTTATGAATTATCAGACTGTTTTACAGAATTATCATCCCACCGAACAGGGGGATTTCATGTTGAAATATGAGATTGATGGCAAGGGATATGTTATTTACTCACCAGAAAAAGGTTCGTTCTCTTGTATCGAATTGCATGGCTTTTCCGAGCTTACTCCTTGGCAATTGGCATTTGTTCTTTCGTTGGATATGCAGCAGATGAAAGAACAGGATGAGTTTTCTCTCTCCGTATGTTGCAAGCGGGAAAAGCTCTTGTCTTATCTCTTTGATGTGGAGGAAAGCGAAGCTGCATTGAAGACAAAGCATGTGTCTGGGTGGCAAGGCTATCTGATGATGGATATACACAAACCTGATAAGGTGCGGAACGTGTTCCAGTTTCATCCGGAAACGAAAGAATCCCGTTGGGTTTTTGATAACCGTTTATGTGTTGCTTTCCTACGGGAGAAAGAGAAAGGAAAGCTTATCCATCTCTGTTGGAGTCCTTCTGTCTTTGCTGCCATAGACAGGGGAGGAGAGCGTACTGCACCGGCTTATCTGTTGGCTTCTGATGCTGTCTTGTTACATGGATATGCCATGAAAAAGATTGCGGAGTGTTTTGCCGGTACACCGGCTGAAGAACGTGTTATCGGTATCCATGTGGGGGATAATATCTATGAAGCCTTGTCTTTTGTGTGCTATTACGCCCGTAACGTGCAGGATGAATATGTGGTTATCCCTGAGAGAAAAGATGGAATGGTGATTCTTGAAACCCCGAAATGGAATCCGATACGTCAGGCCAACTTTGTGGCTTCACTGAACAAGATGGCTGTTGACCAGGCGAAGAAACGCTATCCGGAAATGGAGGTTCCGAATGAACGGCCATTTACCTGTCTCTCTTTTGCTCGGAAATCTTTTGTTTATTTCCCGGATCTGAAGGTGTATCAGGAGGTATTCTTGAAGCTGTATTTGGGTTTGGTGAGGTTACAAGATGTGCATTTGTTATAAAAAGAGTTATATACTGCTTTTTTTAAGTAAAAAGTTGATACAATTATTTGGTTAGTTGTTAAAATAAGTCCATTTTTATTTATTTTTCCACCATTTGACCTACTATACGCAAATCACTGTACTATAGTGTATTTTGGCAAATTTTCTCTCCAAATAATTTGCATCGTTGCGCACCTGAACCGGAACTCGTCCGGATGTCCGAAGACATCAGGGAGCGTGACGATGCGATTGCCGAGGTTGTGCCAACGTTTTGACACAACCTCCTTTGTTAGAGTTCTTTTATTATTTGCATTGGAAGATTAGTATATTCCGCTATTTTTTCTAAAGCTACATTGTCTTTTTTCATTTTTGATGCAATTTTGATAGTAGAATATCCATAAGAAGGAGTCTGGAATAGTATGTTTGCAAGATATTTGATTGCTTTTATCATTCTTCAGATCAGTGTTAAGACGCTGCTGTACCTTGCTTACGATCTGCATCAGCTTAGCCATACCTCGCATGGTGAGATATGGGCCTGTACCGGGATGATTAGCTGATCCGAAGCGGTCAGCGCATTTAAGGTCAGCAATGACAATGACGGGGGCAGTCTATCAGGATATAGTCGTACTTCTCCTTGCTCTCTTTGATAAGGTGCGCAAGGAGAAGTTCACGTCCTGCCTCGTTTATCAGTTCCGTTTCGACCGCTGACAAGTCCAGACACGAAGGTACTACACTCATACCGTCCTTGTGCTGGTATATCGGCAGTGGATATTCGCCTTTCATCGCTCCGTAAATCGTTTGGGGCAGTTCGGCCGACAAGCCCAGCGATTCGGTCAGGTTTGTCTGTCCGTCAAGGTCGATTAACAGCACCTTGTAACCTTTCTGCTGCAAAGCCGTCCCCCAAGTTAATGGTGGTCGTGGTCTTGCCTACACCGCCCTTGTGGTCAGAATACATAAAACAATTGCTTTCCTCATAAATACTTGTATTTTAATTTCCTGATGTTTCTTTCTGCAAAAAGAATGATAAATACTAAAAGTAGTATGTACTAATATACTAATCTTAGTGCTTCGTTTTTGAATCGGATAGAATATTATGATAATTCTCCCCCTTGTCTTTTGCAGTAAGCGGTTAAATCATCGACTGCATCTTCAATAGAAAACAGGTGTCCTACTTCATATCCCTTGTCGAGAAAGTCAATTCCTTTCCAACTTCTGAGATAATTGAATGATTCTGGCAACGTGAGTTTGGGTTTCTTAGCAAACTCGGATATACAAATCACGATGTATTCTATCTTGTCTTTAATATCTTTTTCCATAAATTTTTTGATACTCCATTCTTTCATTGCCAAATGTAGTATTTACTACCGTAAGTATTTTAGTCTTTTTCCTGATTGAAATATTCTTCTGCGGCTGCCTTTAAATCCATGCTGATAAGTTCCCACGCATAGCCCCTGTAACAGTCTATCCCTTCAGGGCATTCTTTGACATCAAAGATTCTTTCAAATCCGGCTTTTATATCGTTTTTCGTAAAGCTCCATTCATCACGCATCATCGCCCATTTTATCATTTCTTTCAGGCTGTACGTGTTGTTGAGTTCGTAAATGTCCCAAAAGTCTTTTTGTCTGGGTTCCTCCTGAGTGATTGCCTTGATTTTCATTGCCGCAATCTCTCTTATGTCCGCAAGCCTGATGCCGTCCGTTTGTTTTACGGGGAAGATAAAGTTTTCCGTATAGAAGAAGTCAGCTTTGATGCAATCTGCCGGAGATTCACCGATGCGGACAGAATAACCCAAAGCTGGCTGGTCTAAGTTTTCTGAATATGGGAGGTTTTCTTGCAAGAAAACTTTCATGGCGGTGGTATTCATGCTTCCGTAGTCTATGGCTGTAAACAAATCTATATCTATGGAGCGTCTGTGTCCTAATTGTAGGCTTAGACACGTTCCACCAACTAAGTTGAAGTCTTTGAATATATCAGATTGCATAATCGTTTTCAGGCAACGGATTAACTGGGGCGATACGGTTTCATTATGAAGTTTCATTGTACAAATTCTTTAAAGTTTCTTTCTCTTGTTTCTTTTTTCCATTTACTGTGTGTTCTCTGTAATACAGCCTGTATTGTTTCTTTGCCGTAAAACCTTATGCCTTCTCCTATTTCCTGACTGTTTCCATATTCAAATATGCGCTGAATGACCCATTCCTTGTTTTTAATCCAGTTGATTTTTTCTATTTTCGTGTCCCAAAATAATGCCATGCTGAATTTTGACAAGTCCGGGTGTCTTGTCTGTTCTTTTTCTGTCAGGTAGGCATAGACTTCATAATTGGCTTGTATCTTGTAGAAATAGCCTTCAATACTTATTCCCAATGCTTTTTCTATGGCGATGGATTGCTGAATCGTGAAATCCCTTGTGCCTTTGATTAGCTCACTGATTCTTTGCGGATAGACACCTGCCTTGATGGATAGTTGCTTTTGGGTTATTTTTGCCTTTCTCAAAATATGCTCCAGAACTTTTCCTGCTGGTGTCTTTTCTGATTTGATATATTCCTCATACATGCCTGCTGTATTTTATATGTTCAAGTTTAGTAGATGACAAAAATTAAAATTCTATTGTTAAACATTTAATTATCAATAGATTATATTTGCAAAAGTCCCTGAAAATCAGTAACTTTAAAGAAAAGTTAGCCGCTTTCTCTATGAAGACTACTGATTCCAAGGACTTGGCCAAAGTTAACCAAATCCTCCCGATTATGCAAGAGTATTTTGGAAAATCGATGAATCTGGCCCGCATTAAGCTTATGGCTTATATGCTGCATGCACTTTGTGTGGTGCAAACTGTGAGCCTTCACAAACTGGCTTCGGCAATGCCTACGTCGGTTGAACGTGATTCCAATCTGCGCCGCATTCAGCGATTCATCGCCAACTATGCCTTGAACCTCGACCTGGTAGCAAGGATGATCTTCTCGTTGCTTCCTGTTAAGGACGGTTTGGTTTTGAGTATGGACCGCACCAACTGGAAGTTCGGAGAGTTCAACATCAATATACTCACTCTCGGCATCACCTACAAAGGCATTGCCTTTCCATTGCTGTTCAGTCTTTTGGACAAACGAGGCAATTCCAATTGGGATGAACGCAGGGATATCATGGAGCGGTTCATCCGACCTTTTGGACATGACTGCATCGACTGCCTTGTGGCCGATCGCGAGTTTATCGGCAAGGAATGGATTGGCTGGCTTAACGACAACAGGATTCGATACTATATCCGTATCCGGCAGGATATTTGGGTTGTCAAGCCCTCCACAGGAGAAAGAATCAGAGCGTGGTGGCTCTTCAATTCCCTTAAAGTCGGACAGGAGAAATTCTACTACAAGCTTTTTCTGCATAAATGGCAGTATGTCTATCTTGCCGGAAGTCGAATCAAAAACTCTGAAGGGATACCCGAACTTCAGATCCTGATCTGTTTCAACCGACCTGAAGATGGAGTAGCGACCTATAAAAAACGCTGGGAGATTGAAACGGCATTCCGTGCCATGAAATCTTCGGGCTTCAACATCGAGGACACCCACCATCGCAAACAGAGTGCGTATCGCACGTCTGTTTGCGATGGTCTGCATGGCTCTTGTATGGGCGTATCTCGTTGGTGAACATAAAGATATGTACTTAAATCTCAGAATAAAGGATCTTGTACTAGAATCTGATTACATACAGGCTGATGAAGTCACCATCCCGGTCGTTGACAATGAAAAGAACAGAACCGTCAAGGGATATCTCTGGCAAGTGCGTGCCGTAGTGAAAAGACTTGCGTTTTTTCACTACGACAAAGGCTCACGTTCACAAGACGTGGCCAAAGGCCTGTTTGCCCATTTCCGTGGTGCCTTGCAAACGGACGGGTATGCTGCATACGACATGTACGAAAACAAAAGCGGTGTGCTGACGCTCATCTGTTGGGCGCATGTCCGAAGATACTTTGTCAAAGCCTTGAACAACGACAAGGCCCGTGCCGAATATGCCCTTCAGGAAATAGGTCTTCTTTATGAGATAGAACGGAAAGCCGATGACGAGCAGATGGACTACGACCAAAGGGAACAGCTCCGCTTTGATCTGGCCCTGCCAATACTTCACGCCTTTGAGGTCTGGTTGAAGAAAGAATACCCAAAAGTGCTTCCAAAGAGTTCAATCGGGAAAGCCATCTCGTTTGCCCTGAAGCGTTTCAACCGGCTGTGCCGCTACTGTGGCGACGGCAGATTCCAAATTGATAACAATCTGATAGAAAACGGGCAGCGCAAAGTGGCTCTAGGACGCAAAAACTATCTCTTCTGTGGGAACAACGATGCCGCCGAGGATGCAGCAATAATGTATACCGTCATGGAGTGCTGCCGTATCAATGGAGTAGATTTCGAGAACTGGCTCACTTACTTCTTGAACCATATCCACGAATATGATAATGACTATAGCCGTCCGCTGGATGAGCTACTTCCTCAGAATCTTCAGGAGAAAGGTCTCCTCTAATATCTACAAAGTCATTTGAGAAAAATCGTAGATTCTCCGCAAATTACCGGAGAGTCTACGAATAGCCTTGGAGAATCTCCGATGATTTACACAAGTATTTAGTTATCTTCAATACGGGGTTGGCCGAATGCTTACGTTTAAATGAACGCATGTGGGTCGCAATGCAGCTGCCGTCATGATAGATTCTGACCTGTGTGTCCGTAAAGATGACTTCCACCTTGTTGCCTATAAGACGGCTGGGTACTGAGTAGTGGTGCCGTTCCCTTCCAAGCTGTACAAAACAGTTCGGAGCGACTGTAAGCAAGGCATGCCGCTTCATCTGGTAACGTTCTCCGGGCAACGGGAGCAACTCGGGTTTCTCTACAGCCAGGAAGCGTTCCACCCGCGAGTAGTCACATCCCTGCATACGCCGGCTGTTGTACTTTTCAAGCAGTTCTTCCACAGCTGCATTAAGTTCCTGCAAGGAGTGGAAAAGACGGTTCCGCAACGGAGCGTATATGCGCTTGTAGCTCTTATGCACGGCATCTTCGATCAAAGCCTTGTCCTTGGGACGCCTTACTCTGGCAGGCTGTGCACAGCACCCGTAATGCGTGGCAAGGTCATTCAGCCCGTCCGTCAGACCAGGAGACCATCTGTCGAAGGTTTTTACGGCCGAACGCAGGTTGTCGGGTACCAGGATTCGCGGTGCACCTCCGAAGAATCGTATGGCAGCATCCACGGCTCCGAGAAAATGTTCTATGCCTTGCGACGGGATACAGGTTATAAAGGTGTAACCGGAGCATGGCAGAACCGCAGCAAACGTTTCTACAGGAACAACCTCACCTGTTTCCATGTCGACGTAGCTCAGCCTGTCGCCGGCAAAGTCTATATACATCTTCCCTGCAGGCTGGTGTAGCATCTTGAGCACAGTGGAAGGCTTTATTGCTACTGTATTCTGCTTCAGATGGAAGCGGAATTGGGTCAATCCGTAACCGTCAGGAACGTCTTTGCGGTACTCTTCCCAAAGAAGAAGCGTTGTCATGTGAGGCTTCTTCAGTTCCTGCTCAAAATGGGGAAGTCGTTTCTTGAAGTCCTCAAAGCGTTCATCGCAATAGGCCAGATTTCCGCCATTGAACCGATGGTTCAACTCCGGGTCCTCCAACTGCAAGAGCGCATCGACACCCAATGCGTCTTCATTGGCCATCCTGAGATAGCGCTGTACGGTTGTGGGACTCATCGAGTACATTTGGCCATCTTTCTAACCGATAATCCATTTTTGTGGCCCGTAAGGACCTGCTTGATGATATTCATTTTCTTAGGTTGTGTAGCCATTGTCTTGAAGGATTGGTTCATCCTTCAAGATAATAAATTCATCAAAACTGTAACAGCATACTCCGATTTTGAGTGATGGACACCTGTACTATTTAAAAGTGTAACAGCATACTCCGATTTTTCCAGTCCTAAAAAACCGTGGCAGGAAGAAGCAGGAAAAAAGAGGAGGTATTGGTATCTCCGAAGCCGCTAAATCTTTAGTTTAGCGGTAGTTCACCTGCTATCTTTTTCGTTTTAAAAGTACAAACGTCATTGAAAGAACACATTCAATGACGTTTGTATAATTATATGCAAAGAGAAATGATACTATTATAATAGTGTTCACTTCGAATTAAGAGTATTCTTACGAACTTTACGAAGTATGTTCTGTAATTCATAGACTTTTGCCGGATATTTCTCAGCAAGATTCTCACGTTCTTCCGGGTCATTTTTTAGATTGTACAACTGAGGGCTGCTCAGATTACCCGTTTCTACTTTAGGTCCCCATGTGATCATGGAAGGTCCATCGCTAGGTTCAATATATTTCCATTCCTTGGTTCGTACAGAAAGGACGCGAGATGCTGCTTGTTCTGTTATCCAAGGACGGTCTGTAAGGTCAGTGCCTAGCAGATTTCCTAAACGATTTTGACTATCAGGGGCACTTCCTTTAGGTAGTTTTGCATTGACCAAAGCACCCAGAGACGCCATCCAGTCGATTTGCGACAACAGGACATCCGATTCCTTGCCTACCTTAATGCGTTTGGGCCAATGTACGATGACAGGCACTGCCGTACCACCTTCAAACGCACTGTACTTGTTGCCACGCCACGGACCCGAAGGTTTGTGACCGTTCAACAGCTCTTCAGCCTGGTCAGCATAACCATCGTCCACGATGGCTCCGTTGTCGCTCGAAAGGATAATCAATGTATTGTCGGCAATGCCCAGCTCTTCCAAGGTATCCATCAACTGACCTACCGCCCAGTCGAACTGCAGAATGGCTTCACCCCGCAAGCCCATGTTGGTCTTGCCACGGAAGCGCGGATGCGGGAAACGCGGCACGTGAACGTCGTTCGTAGCATAATACATGAAGAACGGTTCGTTCTGGTGCTGCTTGATGAAGTCGATGGCATGCGCCGTAATCGAGTCGGCAATGTTTTCGTCCTTCCACAAGGCCTTGCCTCCCCCCTTCATGAAACCGATACGACCGATACCATTCACGATGGACTGGTTGTGTCCGTGGCTCGACTTCAGGTTGTAAAGCAGTTCAGGATTGTTCTTGCCGGTAGGTTCCCCGGGAAAATTCTTTTTATAGCTCACCTCGATGGGCGCAGAGGGGTCGTAGTTGGCCACTTTGCCATCTTCGATGAAGACACACGGCACACGGTCAGCTGTAGCCGCCATGATGTAATGGTAGTCGAAGCCGATATCGCCCAGATGAGCAGCCAACGGTGCATTCCAATCCTGCTTGCCGGTTTCGTCACCCAAGCCCAGGTGCCACTTGCCGATGGCACAGGTCTTGTATCCGGCATTCTTGAACACATCGGCTATCGTGTACTGCTCGGGGCGGACAATCATGCGCACGTCGCCCGGAGCCACGTCGGTATCGGGACGACGCCAAGCATACTCTCCGGTCAGGATAGAGTAGCGCGAGGGCGTGCTGGTCGCTGCAATGGCATGGGCGTTGGTAAAGCGGATTCCTTCGGCTGCCAGGCGATTGACGTTCGGAGTTTCCACATTCTTGGCTCCGTAGCACTGCAGGTCACCATAACCCAGGTCATCGGCCAAAATGATGATGACATTCGGCTGTTCGCGTTGATTCACCGGTTTGTTGATTTTCGGTTCTTCAGCATGAATTTGCATGGTGCCGAGCAAAGTCGGCACCATGAGACTATATCCAATATAAGATTTCATCGTAACAAGTTTATTATTGTGTTAATCACGTAAGTTTGGATTGACATTTTGCTCTGACAGTGGGATTGGCCACTGATAATCCTGCGGATTACGGAAATCACGACGACCCACGTACCAGCGGAAGTTTCCGGTCGGGTCAATGTGTTTGCTACCATTCTGATATGTCTTTGAATCAGGATAAGGAGCACCCCATATTTCTCCTACCAATACTTCATGGGCAACATTCCAACGGAGCAAGTCCCAATAACGAATACCTTCATAGGCCAGTTCTATCCGGCGTTCATTACGCAGACGTTCACGCAATTTGGAGGGATTGGTTTCTGTCACTGCAGGCATGTGAACATCTGAACGGGCACGAACAGCGTTGATGGTCAAGTCCAGCAGGGACTGGTCGATTGTCTTTCCACTTTCAATCATGCACTCCAAATAGCTTAACAATACTTCGGCATAACGTACAATAGGAGTGACAGCGCTGTAACTTTGCAAATCATTGATTGGGTTTTCGTCGAAGTATTTACGCCACATGAAACCCGTGCGGGATGCTTCAGAAGAGTAGTCCAGTCGTTCCTTCTTGGATGCTTCATAATCGGGATGCATACGATATTCTGTTCCCATAAACTTCGCGCCATTATAGTAAATGGTATAATCCAGTCGCGGATCACGGTTTTCACCTAAGTTTTTGGGGTTGTATCGTGGATCATCATAACTGAACGGAGTCCCATCGGTAAACTCATAGGACTCGAACAAACCAGCCGAAGGGTTAGACAGACTCCATCCGCCATCCTTGGCTGAAAGGATATGCTGCGGGAAACCGCAACCGAAGTAGTTTTCCAAGTAGGAAATATAGTAGATATTCTCCTTGTTCCCTACACCGGTGGAAGGTTCAAACAGTTCACTATAAGAAGAATGAATGCTGTTGTCACCATAATCTATGATTTCTTTGTAAGCAGCTGCTGCATTCTCCCACTGCTGCATTAGCATATAGGTTCTTCCTAGGAAAGCCAAGGCAGCCTGACGGCAGGCACGTCCGGTTTCGCTGCTCTTGATGTCACGGAAACGAGGCAAATCAGCAGCAGCTTCCTTCAATTCCACAGCGCACCACTCCAAGATATGAGCTTGGGTTTCTTTTTCTACGTTGTTTGCCTCTTCACCCGTCAGCACGCGAGTCACCAAAGGAACATCCTTGAAATAGCTGGCCAGGTATTGGTAATGTGCAGCACGCAAAAAACGGGCTTCAGCCACCATCCGGGCTTTCGAGGCGCTGGCTGGTGTTTTTTCGATTCCTTCTAGAAAGCGGTTGCACAATCCGATACGTTTATAAGCATGACTCCAATAGTTTTTGATGAAATTGTTGGTGTTGTCGAGTTTTCCACTGGAAATCTTGAAAAATGGGTTGTTTTCACCGCGTCGGTCAAAAGCATTGTCGCTAAGATGTTCCATAAACAGCAATCCATGATAAGACCAGAAATCGGATACCATGTATTCCAAGCCGTTGGTGATGTCACCACGGTACAGTGAAGTTAATGCCAGTTCAGCATTCTTTCCGTCATCCCAAAAGTTTTCCTCCGATAAATCAGTCAGCGGAAAGCGCTCCAAGTCGCATGACTGTAAAGAAAAAGAACTCAAAATGGCTGCAAAAGCCCAGTATTTCAAATGTTTCATAAGTTATCAGAATTTTAAGTTTAAGCCCAAAGTATAAGTTGACATTGTAGGATAGTAGTAACCATCATTATTGGTGTTTTCAGGATCCCATCCTTTTCGGTAGCCCTTGAATGTAAGCGGGTTGTCAAGCGATACATAAATACGCATACCGCTGGAACCGAATTTTTTGGTCAGTGATTCAGGAAGTGTGTAACCTACTTGTATGTTACGTACCTTCAAATAAGAAGCGTTCAGAATCCAGTAATCAGAAGTCAAGGTATTGATGCTGCCTGCATTTGACATGATTTCCAAACGCGGATAATCGGGATAGCGGTTTTCAGGCTGTACGTTCCAGCAATTCTCCATTTGCCACTTTTGGATATTGCCTTCTTGAAAAAATGCATAACCGGCATAGTTGGAAAGCATACCTTTTACACCTGCAACACCTTGCAACAGGACATTGAAATCAAACCCCTTGTAGTCACCTCCAAGGCTCAGTCCAAAAGTATATTTCGGGATACGTGATCCTAAATAAGTGCGGTCGTCAGGAGTTACCTTGCCGTCACCTGTAATATCCACATAACGCAAGTCACCGGCTTTGGCACCTTTGGCAATGCTGCTTTGGTCATACCATTCGCCAACTTCTCCATCCGTCAGAAATACACCGTCTGTTTTGTAACCATAGAACATCTGCATCGGATAGCCGATAAACAGGTCAGTTCCGTTACCTACCATGCCATTGTTCTGTTTCACATTACCCATACCGAGGGTTAATACCTTATTCTTGATGATTGAGAAGTTACCGTTTACATGGTAATGGAACTTGCCGATGTTGTTCTGATGACCGATTTCAAATTCCCAACCACGGTTTTCCAACGCGCCGGTATTCACCTGCGAAATAGCCAGACCGAAAATGGAAGAGTAGCTGGCCGCTGGTTTATACAGGACATCCGTTGTCTTTCGGTAGAAGTAAGTTGCATTGAAAGTGAGCTGGTTATTAAAGAATGCCGATTCAAAACCAAAGTCCATGGTGCGTGTACGTTCCCATTTCAATGTGGGGTCTACAAAGGTAGTTACCGCAGCACCTTGGGTATAGATACCCCCAAAGACATAGTTTTGTTTTTCACCTAGAGCATAAACCGACTGGTAAGGATAGTTACCAATATTATTGTTACCCAACACACCGTATGAAGCTTTTAGCTTCAGGTTGTTGATAAACGATAGGTCTTCGTTTTCTTTCCAAAACGCTTCTTCTGACAAGCGCCATCCCAATGCTACAGAAGGAAGAATCCGTATTTGCTGTCTGTCGGGAAACGAGAAGATCCATCGTAACGCATGGTTGTTTCAAATAGATAACGTTGGTCGTAGTTGTAGGTAAGACGGCCAAAGATTGATTGGATGGCCCAATCATAACCGCCACCTCCATTGGTCTGTCCGTCAGAACCACCGGCATCCAAGAATGGAACTTCGTCTGATGGGAAATTGTGACGAGCACCTGATAAATTGCGTTCGTTTTGGTCTTCCCATGTATAACCAACTAAGGCCGACAGGTTATGCTTTCCAAACGTCTTACTGTAATCAGCTATGGCTTGGAAAGTCTTGTATACGGTACGAGCCATCTTATCATCCAAAGTAGAAGGACCTGTACCTTTTCCTCCGGTTAAAGTCAAGTCACAACGATAGTGGCGAACATGACTCAAGGTGTAGTTATAACCACCTATCATTTTCAAAGTCAAGCCATCAATAGGCTGGTAAGACAGTTCAATGTTGCTTTTGAATTTATCGTAATCTTCACGGTATTCCGATGCACAATTTTCCCAGGCCTTCGGGGTTCCCAACAGTTTCGGACCAAGGCCCAATTCCCCGTTCTGCAAGTAAGTAGGAGTTAAGCCTGGAAAACGAACGGCATTTCCGATTATGCCCTTGAATCCGCCGATATCCATCGCACCCGGTGTAGAAGGTTCGTGACGATCTGATACGGTTCCGCTTAAACGAACCTGCATCTTCAAACCCTTAGCCAATTCAGTGCCAAGGTTCACACGCGCATTGTAGCGGTTGAAGTAGTTGTTTTCCAACAAGCCGTTCTGACGCATATAGCCTATTGAGGTCATGTATTGCATCTTTTCGGTACCTCCACTTACACTCAGTTCATGCTTGGTCTGGAAGGCATGTCCATCGAGCAGGTCTTCTAGATACATTTCATCGGCATAGTTGTCGGGATCAGAACCATCACGGAACTTCTGAATCATTTCAGGAGTGTATGTTTCCGCACCGATAGCTTTGTTATAGAATTCGGCATATTCGTATGAATGGGCCATTTCTGGCAATTCCACTGCTTGGCTCATACCTACAGAACCACTATAGTTTACACGGGCTTTGCCTTCCTTACCGCGCTTGGTGGTAACCAGAATGACCCCATTGGCTGCACGTGAACCATAGATAGCAGCTGAAGAAGCATCCTTCAACACGGATATGTTTTCGATATCAGATGGGGTCAGATCGCTCAACGATCCGGGAAGTCCATCCACCAGAACCAAAGGATCGGGAGTAGCACCGAACGAGCCTACTCCACGCACACGGATGGTACCCGCATCCTGGCCGGGGTTACCGCTGCCTTGGGTAATGGTTACGCCTGAAAGTTGTCCGGTCAGCATATTCGACACATCAGCTGTGGCACGCGATTCTAGCGTTTTGCTGTCTACTGAGGCAATCGAACCAATCACATTGACTTTCTTTTGCGAACCGTAACCAACCACAACCACTTCTTCCAATGTTTCAGTGTCTTCTTTTAATACAATGCTCAAAAACGGCTGGTTTTGGACGGGTACTTCCAATGTGTTGAATCCGATGTATGAAATTTGCAAAATTGAATTTCCTGCTACTGACAATTCGAAATTACCATCAATGTCGGTAATGCCCCCCGTCATTGCATCTCCCTTGACAATGACATTTGCGCCGATAATCGGTTCACCAGCAGCATCCTTGACAACTCCTTTGACTTTTTTGATTTTTTGTGCTTGTTTCGGAGAGATGACTATGTAATTCTCCTTTACTTGATATGCACAATCCGTACCTTCTAGAAGATCGGATAATACTTGTAGTACATCCTTATTCTTCTGATTTAAAACAACGGGTTTGTTTACGTCTAGCTGCGAAGAATTATAGGCGATTTTGTACTTTGAAACAGATTCAATCTTTTCAAAAGCCTGCTTTAGGGAGAGTTCTTCTCCATTGAACGAAACCTTCTGCGCATGAACTGAAAGACTGCTGGCCAAGAAAAGACCAATGCTAAGTCCAACAACACGAATATACTTCTTTTTCATTTTGTAATTAGATTTATTAACATTATGATTCGTTTATATGTAAACGACAGGGTTTAGACGTTCTACACCCAACGGAAACATGTTAATAAATCATAAATACTAATATAGATATATATTCTGATCAACAATCTCATACTCCATTCCTGGTAGTAAAAGCTGGATGATTCGCATAATGTGCTCTATGGATTCGCCCTGATTAAAATGAACATGTAAATGTTGAGTTTGGTAGATGGAGGTTCTAACATGGAATTTTACTCCATACATACGTTCCAATGTTCGCATGATGTCAGAAAAAGGTGCATTAGTGAATAGAAGACAACCTTTCCGCCATTCTGAATGTACAGAAGCATTAACTTTCTGCTGAATCACCTTACCGGTGAGTGAAGAGTAAATGAGTTGGTCATCTGGTTTAAGAAGGTAAGCTTCGGGACGGTCGTTCACCATGACTTTCAGTATCCCCGTTTCTAATGTGGCAGAAACTTCGGTATCTTCAGGATATGCTGAAACATTAAATGTAGTGCCAAGCACTTTCATTTTTAGAAAGTTGGTGCTGACAACAAACGGTCGTTTTTTATCCTTGGATACATCAAAATAAGCTTCACCTGCTAAAAATACATTTCGGCTGTTGTCTGTAAAGGTAGAGGGATAAACCAGAAGTGAACCGGCATTCAGCCACACATGTGTTCCATCGGACAAAATTACCTCTTCATGAGTTCCTATAGGAGCATAGTGTTGTACATACGCGACTTCACTAATTGAGCGTTGTACATACTCACGACCTAAGTGGTAATAATGTAGAGAAGCACCTAAAAACAGTATTGGTATAAACCAAACTGCAGCTTTCGACACTCGTTTCAACGTAGACCATTTCAAATTGTAAAGTGGACGCTTCGAATGTCCAGATCGAGGCACTTGGTGAATGTCAGGTTGCGAGAAGGTTGAAGGTGAGGCTGAATGTAAGGTAACATCTATTTGCTCCCATGCCTTCTCGGTCATTTCATCAGTGCAGGAAGAAGCATCTAGGGTATCCCATATATGTTTCAAAGCTTCATCACGATTTGCATCATCGGTTGGGGAGAGCATACGGTTATAAAAACGGCGGCACATTTCATCCGAAACGTCATGATGGAAAAAATGGCTAATAATTTGCTGTATGTAGTGGTTCTTCTTTTTCATAAGTGCTATTATTATAGACAGAGCAACCATCGTTTACACCCAAAACAAAGATAAAGATATAACTAAGCATCTATAGACTAATGCTTCTTTTAACGTACGTAATGCTAAGTTAAGGTGATTTTCTACTGTCTTTTTTTGAATTCCAAGGCGTTCAGCTATCTCTTCATTGGAAAGATCTTGCTCCCGACTCATACGGTATATTTCGCGACGCTTGGCAGGCATATCATCAACTACCAACTGGATATAAAGCTGTAAATCCTTCTGTACTAGCTCATCATGCGGGGTTCTTTCGAATATCATTTCAGGCAACAGCCCGTCATCTGTTTGTAGTAGTGGATGTTGTTTAGCCATGAATGACCACATGACATGCTTGGTTATCATAAACAAATAAGCGTCAAAGTGATGTACATCTGAGAACTTATCCCGTTTTTCCCAAAGCCTGATAAAGACCATCTGCGCCAAGTCATTGGCATCCTCCTTGTTCTTGACAAATCCCTGAATAAATACCCTTACTTTAGAATAATACATATGAAACAATTTACGGAAAGCGTCATGACTGCCCAATGCAAACTCCTCTATAACTTCAGCTGGCAAACTATCCATGATTCAAGCAAGTTTTCAAAGGTAATGATAGGGCTGGAGTGTAAAATGTATCTTTCATATATCATAATTTAGCTTGTGAATTCTATGTAAGAATGATGCCGGAAACTCTTTAAAATGACGACACCTTGAAATGAAACGCAAAATTATATTATTTTAGTGTTTTATCCACCAATACTTCGGTAAATTTTTACTGAAGTATTGTTATCTTATCCCTGTGGTGTCTTGTCCTCAATTGTCCTGTCATCCTATGGAAATGGTAAAGCCGATAGGATTTTCATCAGTGCCATTATAAATTAACTTATGCTCCAAATGATAGGGATTTTTAGAAAATGATGTTTGAGAACTTTTGGTGATAGCATAGTTAAAATAAATTAATTGTTATTCTGAAAACACATGCAAATTCAATAATATGGGTAAATTTAAAATCTTATCGTGCTTTTTGTTATCTGAATGATGAAGTGCTGCTTAGAAAAGTGGCAGGATTTTTAACACAATAAAATTACTGAAATGAAAAGACTAATAAGAAACTCCTTGGTTGCTTTGAGCAATCGACTATTTCTTTTGAGCATGATTCCTTTTTTCTTGGCAAGTGTTCCTTCGCATGCTCAATATCAGCCATCAGAAGATAATCTCAAATCCAGAATAGAATTCTCAGACTGCAAGTTTGGAATATTCCTGCATTGGGGTATTTATAGCATGTTTGGTCAAGGGGAATGGTATATGAATGATGCTGGCATTGACTGCCAAGAATATGCCAAAGCGGCATCCGGATTTTATCCATCTCGATTTGATGCAGATGAGTGGATATCTATCTTCAAGAATGCCGGTGCCAAATATATCTGCTTCACGACACGCCATCACGACAGTTTTTCGATGTTCGACACGAAATTTTCCGATTATAACATCGTCAAAGCCACACCATTCAAGCGCGATGTGGTAAAGGAATTGGCCGAAGCTTGCCGGAAACAAGACATGCGGCTGCATCTGTACTATTCACACTTAGACTGGACTCGAGAGGATTACTATCCTTTGGGATCAACCGGACACCGGACCGGACGAAAGCACCATGGAGAATGGGTTTCGTACTATCAGTTCATGAACAACCAATTGACTGAACTTCTGACAAACTATGGTCCTATTGGTGCCATCTGGTTCGACGGTATGTGGGACCAGCCTGACGGATTTGACTGGAAGCTTAAGGAGCAATATGAATTGATTCACTCGCTTCAGCCTGCGTGTCTGGTCGGAAACAACCATCATAAGATTCCTAATCCTGGAGAAGATTTTCAGATGTTTGAACGTGATCTTCCTGGAGAGAATCACGCAGGATTTTCTAAGGATTCTCAGGTAGGCGATTTACCCTTGGAAACATGCCAAACGATGAATGGAATGTGGGGTTACCGCATCAAGGACCAAAACTACAAGTCTGTCAAGGAACTTGTAAGACTGTTGGTTTCAACCGTGGGTAAGGGGGCAAATCTCTTAATCAATATTGGCCCACAGCCGAATGGTGAAATTCCAGCGTTGGCTGTCGATCGTCTGCAGGGCATGGGTAACTGGCTGAATACATATGGTGAAACTATCTATGGTACTACTGCCGGTCTGATTCAAAAGGCCCCTTGGGGCACTACTACCCTAAAAGGAAACAAAATGTATGTTCATATCCTTTCTGATGTAATGCCAGAATACATCACATTATCTCTGAACAAGAAGATGGGGTCTGTAGTGGATTATGACTCAAAGCAGAAGGTGGTATTCCAGAAGATAAAGAACGGTTATCTTATCTATACAAAGGGTTTATCCGCTTTAACGGATAAGATTCTCGAAGTAACGCTTCTGTAATTGTTTGTTAGTCGAATATCCATCTATCTTGTTTATCCGTTGAACAAGATAGATGGACTTCTTATTGTCATGGGTGGCCTGTCTATTTTTGCATTGAGGTATGGTTATGAATGGAAATACAGAAATATTATGTTCTTTCTCCTGTTGATGGAGTTGAGTTGAAAAACAATGTCTAATGAAATGCAGATATGTCTATACAAAGAAGTGTACTTGAACGGTTAAGGAAGGGTGATGAGCAAGCGTTTGAGGTGGTTTATCATGCTTTCCATCGACGAATTTATGGATTCCTGCTTTCCTCTTTAGGTGAAGACGAAAGTGCGGCAGAAGATTTGCTTCAGTCATTTTTCCTACGTTTATGGGAAGCCAGGTCGAATATCGACGTGGACAAGGATTTTACGGCTTACCTTTTTACAATAGCTCGCAATCTGGTGTATAAAGAGTTACGGGAGAAAATGACATATACGGTTGTTAAATTATTGGAAGAACATGACGTTAGGGATCATCTGGAAGCTGACCAATTGCTGGAAGCTGAATCGTTGCATTCGTATATAGTGAATCTGTTGGATGAATTACCTTCAGCAAGAAAGAATATCTTTATACTGAGCAGATTCAAACACATGTCCAATAAGGAAATAGCCTCTCTTTTATCTATTTCGGAAAAAACGGTAGAAACACAAATATACCGCACCTTAAAGTTCCTGAAAAGTAAGGTCAATCTTGTCTTGCTTATACTATTTTTAAGTCAAAAATAAAAATATATTAAAATAGGGTTCTTCTGTAAGGGACGGACCTTTCTGATGGATATATCATAATGACAAATGAAAACAGATGAACTAAAATCAAAGATAAAACAATTCATGAAAGGATCGTTGACAAATTCCGAACTTCATGAATTCCTGCATGATTTTCAAAGCGACGAGACGAAGGAAAATCTGGAAGAGTTTTATTTGCATAACTGGGAGAGGTCCTGCCATGCCGATCTGCCAGAAGGAGTTTCGGAACGGGTATGGAACAAGCTGTACAGCAAAGTTCATTCCGGACAGATGGAACAGCGGAAACCTATGTATGCAGCGAAGATAAGCTGGACCAGATGGCTTCAATACGCAGCTTTCGTGTGTGTGATAGCGGCAAGCTTCACCCTGATCAGGTTGAATTGGGGATACTTTTCTGCACGGGAGGAAGTTTCCTGTAAACCCTTCCTGGTGGAAGCAGAAAAGGGACAGCAGGCCTGTGTCACGTTGCCCGACGGTACCAGAGTGTGGTTGAATTCACATACCAGATTGGAGTATTCCAATTCATATGGAGAAAAGGATCGGAAGGTAAAACTTCAAGGAGAGGCATTCTTTGATGTTGCCAAGGACAGTGCCAGGGAATTTGTTGTTGACGCTGGTCATTTATCAGTGAAAGTGCTGGGTACTACGTTCAATATAAAAGCTTATCAAGAGGATGATATATGTGTCGCGTCGCTCATTAGTGGGTCGATCCAGACTAAGATAGGTGAAAAATCGATTCAGCTTCAGCCAGACGAAAGTATAGTCTATAACAAGACGAACCAGAATCTGCATGTTGAGAGGGGATTGAGTGAACGGGCCATGATGTGGAAGAATGATGAACTAGCATTTAATGGGGAAACTTTGGAGGAAATAGCTGTTATCTTGGACAGGCTTTACAATGTTTCATTCGAGTTTGAATCGGAAGAGATTAAATCGTACAGATTCACAGGTGTCATTAAAAACAACAGTCTCGAAAATGTGATTGAGTTAATCAGTTTGACATCCCCCATTTCATATAAGATAATGAATAGCACAATAAGAATAAAAAAGAAATGATTGTTTAACTTTAATGAATGAAGAATGCCTATGAAAAATTAGAAAATATAATCAGTAGTTCCGGTGATTCCGAAAGGGACACCGGACTCAAGATACTTATCTGTGGAATGAACTCCTTACACCAGGTATTTGTTCCATGGTAATTTGAAGACAAACCTTGTAATAAGAATACTAAAGAAAAGAAACACATGTATAATCAAACCAAAAGAATGATGGCGATAGGTGGCTTTTGTCTTATCTCAAGCATCGCTCTATCGGCACAAATATCCCTAAAACTTCATAACAAGAAGACCAGTGATGTAATTACGGAAATCGAGCAAGTAAGCGATTATCGATTCTTTTACAATAATGGACTATCTGGACTATCTAAGGTGATTTCCGTACAGGCTGATAATGCAGACATTCGTTCTGTGTTGGAGCAAATCAAGCAGCAGACAGGCATTTCTTATTTGATTAAAGACAACAAGCAGATTGTTTTGTCGGCCTCTGAATCAAGTCAGCAACAGAGAAACGTGACAGTTCATGGAACGGTAACAGACACACAGGGCCTACCTATTATCGGTGCCAATATTCTTGAAAAGGGTACAACCAACGGCACCATTACAGACATTGACGGAAAATTCACTTTGACCGTGTCTGAAAATGCCATGCTGCAGATCAGTTACATCGGTTGTGTGGAACAAAGCGTCTCGGTTAAAGGTAAAAATGTTCTCAACATTAAACTGAAGGAAGACAGCAAAAGTCTGGACGAAGTGGTGGTAGTGGCCTTTGGAACCCAGAAGAAGAGTAGTCTGACTGCTGCAGTAGCCACAGTCGATTCCAAGGAAATTGCAGGTCGTTCCGTAGCCAATATTTCCCAAGCGCTTCAAGGAGTTTCTCCGGGTCTGAACATTACGGCGGCCAACATGGGAGGTGCATTGAACAATAACCCCTCTATTGATATTCGTGGAACAGGTACTATCGGCGAAGGCTCTTCATCGGCTCCTCTGGTCTTGATTGATGGTACGCCGGGTGACTTAAACATGATCAACATGCAGGATGTGGAGAACATTTCGGTGCTAAAGGATGGAGGTTCAGCAGCCATCTATGGTTCGCGTGCTGCCTTTGGTGTCATCATGGTCACCACAAAGTCAGGCAAAAAAGGTAAGGTTTCTGTAAACTATAGCACTAATCTGCGTTGGGAAACACCTACCAACTTACCTTCATTTGTGAATAGCTATGATTTTGCCCAATATTTCAATGAAGTAGCTCGAAATTCTGGTTTGGGTGCTTTCTATACCGACGATGTGCTGCAGAAGACGAAGGACTTTATGGACGGAAAGATTGACTATGCTACCGAGTACGATGCCAATGGCGTTTGGAAAAAGAACATGCAGTCATGGGGGAATACGGAGTGGTTTGACGTTTACTACAAGGATTGGACTTTCTCACAGGAGCATAACATGAGCATCAATGGAGGGTCTGAGTCTGTTCGTTATTATATTTCTGCTAATTACCAGAATCTGGGTAGTGACCAGAATTTCGGCGATGAAGGATTGCAGCGCTATACCTTGAACGGTAAGATTAATGCTGATCCGTTCCCCTGGATGAAGTTGAACTATAACATGAAGTTCTCCAGAAAGAACTACAATGCGCCTACTTACCAGATGAATCCGGTGTATTACCATAGTATGCCGCGTCGGCGACCGTCCAATCCGGTATATACTCCCGACGGCATTTTCAATAAGGAATCTCAGCTGAATGAAATGGTTAATGGGGGTGATCATACCGATGATCTTGACATTCTGTACCAACAGTTTTCTGTTGTGCTCGAACCGATTAAGAGGTGGCAGATTTTCCTTGAAGGGAATATGCGCGTCGACCGTCAGGATATTCATAGTGACTGGAAGGTTATCAAGGAAAGAAAAGAAGACGGCTCTTATTTCAACATGGACCGTGATGATGGTATGGGTGGTCGTTCACGAGTTGAGGAAGCCTCTTACAAGACCAACTACTACAATACCAACATCTATACAAAATATAATTTCAGCCTAAATGAAGACCACCATTTCGACCTGTTGGCCGGTTTTCAAGCAGAGTTGAACAAATACAAGTCTATCTCTGCAGCTCGTGATGGTCTGATTTCAGAAGATGTGCCCACTTTAGGAAACACCACTTCCAATACACAGTTCAACATGGACAGCAACATGAATGAGTGGGCTACGGCAGGATTTTTCGGAAGCATCAATTACGATTTCAAGGGCCGTTACTTGTTGGAGGTAAAGTACCGTTATGACGGAAGTTCGCGTTTCCTGCGTAATCAGCGATGGAAGCATTATCCTTCTGTTTCGATGGCATGGAACGTGGCACATGAATCCTTTATGCAGCCTTTCAATGATGTGCTTGGTACTTTGAAGTTGAGAGGTTCATATGCTAGCTTAGGTAACCAAAACACGAATGATATCTACCCCTTCTTCCCCTCCATGGGATTGGGTATGGGAAACGGCTCATGGTTGTTGAATTCCAAACGCCCCAACACTGCCAATCCTCCCGCTCCGATTTCGCCGCTTCTTACTTGGGAAAAGGTAACTTCCTATGACTTGGGTCTCGATTTTGGACTGTTTGGCAACCGTTTGGTGGGTACGTTCGACTATTTTTGGCGTAACACCAACAATATGGTGGCTCCCGGAGAGGAACTGCCCAATACGGCAGGGGTTAGCTCACCTTATACCAACAATGCGAAGATGCGCACCAAGGGTTGGGAACTGAGTGTCTCTTGGCGTGACAAGCTGTCCAATGGTTTGGGCTATGGTGCTACCCTTGTGATGTCGGATGCAATGTCGACCATTCTGTCCTACCCCAACGAGACTAACAACATTTCCAAATACTACAGAGGACGTAAGTTGGGTGAAATCTGGGGATATGAAACCAACGGACTGGCTAAAACAGACGAAGAAATGAAGTCGCATCTGGCTTCTCTTCCCAATGGCGGACAGAATGCTTTGGGAACTAACTGGGCAGCCGGAGACATCATGTATAAGGATCTTAATGGTGACGGAAAGATTGATGGCGGTCAAGGTGTCTTGGCTAATACCGGTGATAGAAAGGTAATCGGGAATGAAACTCCCCGATACAATTTTGGTCTGACACTCAATGCTGAATATAAGGGATTTGATTTTCGAATCTTTTTCCAGGGTACCTTGAAAAGAGACAAATGGCTCACTGGATTGAACATGTGGGGTGCTGATGGAGGTTATTGGCAGTCTACCTGCTTGAAGGAAAACATGGACTATTTCCGACCGGCTGATACAGACAGTTATTTCGGGCCCAACGTGAATGGTTATTTGCCCCGCCCGCTTTTGGGAGCCAGTGCGAACAACAATAAGCACGTGAATTCCCAGTATCTCCAGGATGCTTCCTATATGCGATGCAAGAACATTCAGTTGGGATATACCTTTCCCAAACAATGGATCAGTAACTGGGGCCTTCAGAACATGAGAATGTTTGTTTCGGCAGAAAACCTGTTTGTGATTACAGGTTTGAATGCAGGAGCTTATGACCCTGAAGTTTTGGATGGCTATGCAGCAGGTTCGGGTAAGGCTGCACCTTTGAAAACAGCCATATCCTTTGGATTGAATGTTTCACTTTAAACCTTTAATGTACATAAAAAATGAATACACATAAATACCTGTTTTTAGGACTTTTTGCTCTGTCTATTAGTTCCTGTAATGACTTTCTTGACAGAGAACCGCTTGATAAGATTACTCCAGAATCCTATTTCCAGACTGCTGAACAGTTGGGTACCTACGCGCTTACGCAGTATAATTTTAAAGCGCATTTTGGATCAGGCTATGATTTCGGCGTTTACAGAGATGATAACAATACGGACGTTCAAGTGTCGTGTGAAGGGAATATAAATCGTTGGGCACCAGGTATCCAGACGGTACCCGACGGCGATGGAGGCTGGACATTCGGTGACATTTACAAATGTAACTATTTCTTCGACCAAGTTTTGCCTAAGTATGAAGGTGGAATGATTCAAGGTAACGTAGCCGATATCAAACATTACATTGGCGAAATGTACATGATACGTGCTAACTGTTACTTCAATTACCTCAAGAAATTCGGTGATTTCCCAATTATAGAGCATAATATTGCATTGGACGACAAGGAAGCGCTGATTAAGGCGAATGAAAGAAAGCCGATGACTACAGTGGCTCGATTCATCTTGTCAGATTTGGATAAAGCAATCGAACTGATGGAGCAGAATGCGAGTGACGACAATAAACGTAACCGCCTGACCAAGGAAGCTGCTTATCTGCTGAAATCCAGAGTGGCACTTTATGTCGGATCATGGTTGAACAGCTTTCAAGGTACTGCCTTTGTGCCAGGAGGTCAAGGATGGCCGGGAGCAGAAAAGGATTACAATGCGAATGTACAGGTAAACGTGAGCGAAGAAATCGCTTTTTTTCTGGATGAATCCATGAAAGCTTCCAAGTTCATTGCTGACAACATCTCACTTACCGAGAACAATTTGTCAAATTATGAAGAAGAAAGAAACCCTTATGTCCGTATGTTTGCCGACAAGGATCTTTCCTCTTACGATGAAGTGATTTTTTGGCGTGCCGGTGATGCAGCCTCTTTCAAGGTAGGCTATGGATATGCTCATACACAGGGTGGATCGAATACGGGTTATACTCGCGCTTATGTTAACAGCTTCCTGATGGAAGACGGATCACCAATCTATTCTTCTTCCGATTACCAAGGTGATGAGTTGTTAGCAAACGTGAAACAGGGTCGTGACAACAGACTTGTGCAGTTCATGAAAATCAAGGGGGAAGCAATGAGCAAGCTGAACAATGGCGATCTGGTTTTGTTCCCTGAACCGCAAATCATTACTACGGCTGAATACAAATCAACAACGGGCTATGATATCAAAAAAGGATTGACCATGTCAGTTGATGACAAGATTCAGAACAATCAAGTGGTAGGTATCATCGAATACCGTGCCGCGGAAGCTTACTTGAACTACATAGAAGCTTGCTATTTGCGTAAGGGATCCATCGATGCCAGTGCTGACAAGTATTGGAAAGCCATTCGCAAGCGTGCCGGCGTGAGTGAAGATTACCGTCGCACCATTGAATTAACAGACATGTCCAAGGAAAGCAGCCTGCTTTCTGCTTATACGGCTGGAAAACTAGTAGATAAAACCATGTTCAATATTCGGAGAGAAAGGGCTTGTGAATTGATGTCGGAAGGCTTTAGATGGGATGACTTAAGACGCTGGCGCTCCATGGATCAGCTGGTGAACACTCCTTATCAGGTAGAAGGCTTCAAATTATGGGGTGAAATGAAAAACTGGTACACAGGCCTTCATTACGAAGGCGATGGTCAAGGTACTGCGAATGTTTCCTCACCGGCTTTAAGTGATTATATCCGGCCGTATCAAATTGTCAAAGACAACAATTCTTTGTATGACGGATTGAAATGGACACCAGCAAATTACTTGTCTCCAATTGGTATCAGTCAATTTACCATCACTTCGACGAGCGTTTCAGACATTTCATCGTCTCCTCTATATCAAAATCCGGGTTGGCCAAAAGTTGCCGGTGGTGTAGCCGAAAGTGTACCTGGATTTTAGATTTTTTCAAGAAATAGATAACCGTATGGTATCTATATTTGGTTAGTTATAATTAAAGAGTAAGTGAAGAGGAGGTGTGTCGTTCATTACGTCACACCTCCTTGCTTTTGTATGATGTGGTCGCATTTTACATCATCATCGCCGTCTTTTTAACGATGGTTTTTCAAACTATTTTCAGCAATGCTTTTTCGTTTCGGAAAAATATCCTATTTTTGTCCGTAAATCGGTGTTTTTTTCAAAGTACAGAAACATACCCATGATTTAGCTTTTCGTACAGATCCTTGCGATATTTGGAACCAGGTGACAATCTATCCGATTTCACAAAAAAAACGAATTCTCCTGTTTCAGCCGTAAAAAAGGGAAAATGTGAAGAGCTTCAAAAGCTGAAGGAGTGAAAGGTACGACACAAAGATTGTAGCATCGATAATTGGATTACAAACGGATTCGACAATGGCCCGATAAAACAGAATTTCGAAATCTCGCGTTTTTCAACGAAAAGAAAAGAATCACTGGTGTGATCACTTCACGATGTGAGGAAACTCACAGGATATAAACCTCAAGGAACCTAAAACGGAATTATATGATTACGATAAACCCCAATGATCAGAGCCTGAATTTTTCAGTAATCCTCAATGGTGAGAAGTGGAATGCGATTAAGTTGATTCCAACTGACCGCTACTATATATCCTTCGACCATGAAAATGGAGCGGATTATGAAATGGTCGATGCTGTCGTGATGCTGGCCAAGGTTGACGGTGACGAAACCTTGATTAAGGCAGTAGGTCTCAACTTCGGCATGACCAACTACTACGACGTGTATTTGCTCGAAGAGACCTTCGACCAACTACTGCTTGACATACTGGACATGGAACAGCTCGAAAAGTTGATATCCAGCAAGATTGTTGGAGAAGGTTTGAGCCGCGGACAGGCACTACGCGAAATCAAACGGGATTTCCTTCACTCCAGGATCAGACTCACCGCCGAAGTGATGGAGGCTTTTGACCATGTGAAATAACTTCCTTTCCCTGCTGTTGTACCCCATATATAATAAGGTATAGGGACTTCCACTAACAGCACAGCAGGAAAAGACATTACCAACAATAACACTAATATTTTAGTAGATGACAAAAAATAAAATTCTATTGTTAAGCATTTAATTATCAATAGATTATATTTGCAAAAATCCCTGAAAATCAGTAACTTTAAAGAAAAGTTAGCCGCTTTCTCTATGAAGACTACTGATTCCAAGGACTTGGCCAAAGTTAACCAAATCCTCCCGATTATGCAAGAGTATTTTGGAAAATCGATGAATCTGGCCCGCATTAAGCTTATGGCTTATATGCTGCATGCACTTTGTGTGGTGCAAACTGTGAGCCTTCACAAACTGGCTTCGGCAATGCCTACGTCGGTTGAACGTGATTCCAATCTGCGCCGCATTCAGCGATTCATCGCCAACTATGCCTTGAACCTCGACCTGGTAGCAAGGATGATCTTCTCGTTGCTTCCTGTTAAGGACGGTTTGGTTTTGAGTATGGACCGCACCAACTGGAAGTTCGGAGAGTTCAACATCAATATACTCACTCTCGGCATCACCTACAAAGGCATTGCCTTTCCATTGCTGTTCAGTCTTTTGGACAAACGAGGCAATTCCAATTGGGATGAACGCAGGGATATCATGGAGCGGTTCATCCGACCTTTTGGACATGACTGCATCGACTGCCTTGTGGCCGATCGCGAGTTTATCGGCAAGGAATGGATTGGCTGGCTTAACGACAACAGGATTCGATACTATATCCGTATCCGGCAGGATATTTGGGTTGTCAAGCCCTCCACAGGAGAAAGAATCAGAGCGTGGTGGCTCTTCAATTCCCTTAAAGTCGGACAGGAGAAATTCTACTACAAGCTTTTTCTGCATAAATGGCAGTATGTCTATCTTGCCGGAAGTCGAATCAAAAACTCTGAAGGGATACCCGAACTTCAGATCCTGATCTGTTTCAACCGACCTGAAGATGGAGTAGCGACCTATAAAAAACGCTGGGAGATTGAAACGGCATTCCGTGCCATGAAATCTTCGGGCTTCAACATCGAGGACACCCACCATCGCAAACAGAGTGCGTATCGCACGTCTGTTTGCGATGGTCTGCATGGCTCTTGTATGGGCGTATCTCGTTGGTGAACATAAAGATAT
>OAZY01000137.1_pt1 | contig 82120 bp, 89 predicted proteins | sample 1494931 | NCBI WGS metagenome assembly OAZY01 (sample SAMEA2579921, study PRJEB22360) | human gut metagenome | biome: human gut; feature: human-associated habitat; material: faeces | place: Denmark | collected 2008/2010 | reverse complement strand
CAGTTTTCAAAGGTCTTTGTCGCTCTCTTGCGACAACTATATTAGTATATCACGCTATTTCTTATCTGTCAATACTTTTTTCTAAGTTTTTTTATTTTGTTGGGGGATTGGTACTTTAAATCATTCAAAAAAGGCAACAAAGCCCGTTAATACAGGCTTTGTTGTTCTTTTAATTTAAATAGATTTCTTCTCCGTATCCTCTTTCGATTAATCCAAGTCTAGCGATTGTTAATAAATCATGTGAAAATTCTTGGATTTTAAATTCTTCTTCTTTACTTAATTTAATTTTTGAATATTTTTTTCTTAATTTTCGTAAGTCTCTCTCTTTGGTATTAAGGAACTTACAATTTTCTAGATATTCCTCTAGTTTTTCCAATTGGTTGAATAGGCCTACTTCAAAAGCAATTGGTGCAAAAGTGTTTTCTAATGGTTGTGTACAGGTACTTCTGAATTCCACTGTTCCACGTGATGTTAAATCCTGGAATTGGTAGCTTCGATGCTGTTTGATATCATCTTTTAATGGTGTGATAACTGTTTCTTTTCCGTCAGCTGTGTAGGCTACGATTTCGTTTTGGTCCAAATAATCTTGAACACGGATTGGTTTAAAGTAATAAAATTTAGTCCCTCTTACGGCCGTAAAGATCGCTGTTTTTGCTAGATTTTCAAAAAAATCATCCTCGCACCTGTATTTCTTAGGATAAAGCCCGACATTTTCTTCAAAATAACCATGTAAGGATTTTTCCCAAAAGAGATCTCTTGCTATTTTAGTATTCCATGATGCTTCTGGAAATTCTGAGTTTGGGAAAAGGTAGGCCTTTGCAGCCTCAATTTGATTAAATGCATTAATAACTCGTAGATAGTTCTCTCGATTTACATCTAGTTGAAGTTGATTTCCACATATGAATGCACCATAGTCAGGGTAGTGATGGGTGTCCATACCTGTTCCTTTCATTGCTAGAAAGGCCATTAACATTTGATAGCGTTCAATTTGTACTGGTCTATTATCATTTTGCTTCCATTGTGGATGAATTCCATATCCTTTGATTTCATGGTGGTATTGTTGAAGAATTGGTTGTATTTTTTTCAAATAGTTCTTAAAGCGTTGATCAACCTGATGAATGGATTTTGCTTTTTCAAATGCAAATTCAATCGTATTGTAACTGAGTTCAAATAAAATACGATCCTTTGACGCTCTATGAATTAGTTGAACGGGGTTATTTTCTTGATCTCGCTTTTCAACTTCAAACTCTACATCCAATGCTAACTCTCGAAATAATTTTTTAGTAACATTAATATCCGTCTTTTTTCCATGAACTTCTACGATAGGAAATTCTAATTCAATCCCAACAAAGACCTCAGGTGATCGTTTCATATGACTCAGATATTTCTCTTTGAGTAATCCAATTGCTTCTTGTTTTGACATTTATTCCTTTTTTCTATTCTGTATTTGGTTTTCATTATATCATTTATTTTTATTTTCTACTAAAGTAAAAAACGCCTGCTTACGAAATTGTTTTAAGTTAAAGCAATTTCGTAAACAAGCGTCTACTATTTCATCCAATACGATGAGTGTTCCCGCTGGGGAAAATCCCCAGCGGTAGACCAGAGCTAGACTAAGAATAACAGTGTATTCCATCATCATAACACTCAACAAAATTGATGACCATTATACCAATTCGATGATTGCCATTGGCGCAGCATCCCCACGACGTGGTTCAGTTTTAAGGATACGTGTATATCCACCATTGCGCTCAGCATAACGAGGTGCTAATTCAGAGAACAATTTTTGAAGTGCTGTTGTTTCTGAGTATTTACCTGTTTCTTCATCAAAGTTTTGTGTTGCAACTTCGTTACGTACGAATGCAGCAGCTTGACGACGTGCATGCAAATCACCACGTTTACCCAAAGTAATCATTTTTTCAACTGATTTACGGATTTCTTTTGCACGTGCTTCAGTTGTTACAATTGCTTCATTGATGATAAGATCTGTAGTCAAATCACGAAGCATTGCTTTACGTTGTGAGCTAGTGCGTCCTAGTTTACGGTAAGCCATGTATTCCTCCTCTATTTATCGTTTTTTAACCCAAGGCCTAAGTCGGCAAGTTTAATTTTAACTTCTTCAAGACTCTTACGTCCCAAGTTACGAACTTTCATCATTTCTGCTTCAGATTTTTCAGTCAAATCGTAGACAGTGTTAATGCCAGCACGTTTCAAACAGTTGTAAGAACGAACAGAAAGATCTAATTCTTCGATGGTACGCTCTAAAATACGATCATCAGAAGTTGTATCTACTTCTTTCATAACATCTGTTGCAATAGCAATTTCCGTTAAGTTTGTGAATAGATTTAGGTGTTCTGTCAAAATACGAGCAGACAAACCTAAGGCATCTTCTGGAATGATGGTCCCATTTGTTAAAATTTCAAGGGTTAGCTTGTCAAATCCATCGTTGCTACCAACGCGGGCTGGTTCAACTTGGTAATTGACTTTTGTCACTGGCGTATAGATTGAATCTACAGCAAGTGTCCCCACTGGTGCATCATCTTTTTTGTTTTGATCAGCTGGAACATAGCCACGTCCACTGTTTACAGTAAGCGTTGCTTTCAAAGAAGCTCCTTCACCGATTGTAAATAGATAATGATCAGGGTTTACAATTTCGATGTCACTATCCGTAAGAATGTCTCCGGCAGTTACTTCTGCAGGTCCTTCTACATCAAGTTCGATAATCTTTTCGTCTTGGACGTAAGATTTAACGGCGATTCCTTTAACGTTAAGAATAATTTGCATAACGTCTTCACGAACTCCTGGAACTGTATCAAATTCGTGGAGTACACCTTCAATGTCGATTGAAGTAACAGCTGCACCTGGAAGTGAAGCTAGAAGTACACGACGAAGTGAGTTTCCAAGCGTTGTTCCGTAGCCACGTTCAAGTGGTTCTACTACAAATACGCCATAATCTTTATTTTCATCAATTTTTGTTATATTTGGTTTTTCAAACTCAATCATTTGCTATACTCCCTCTTAAACGAAAAGCTGTGTAATTGTTGATGATTATACACGGCGACGTTTTGGAGGACGAGCACCATTGTGTGGTACAGGAGTTACATCGCGGATTGCAGTTACTTCAAGACCAGCAGCAGCAAGTGCACGAATAGCAGACTCACGACCTGAACCAGGACCTTTAACAGTTACTTCAACAGATTTAAGTCCATGTTCTTGAGCAGATTTAGCAGCAGCTTCTGATGCCATTTGAGCAGCAAATGGTGTAGATTTACGAGAACCTTTGAAACCAAGTGCACCTGCAGATGACCAAGCGATTGCATTACCATGCACATCAGTAATCATAACAATTGTGTTGTTAAATGTAGCGTGAATATGAGCAATACCAGATTCGATATTCTTTTTCACACGACGTTTACGTGTTGGTTTAGCCAAGATTTTTACCTCCTTATTTTATTTTATTTTTTCTTACCTGCAATCGCAACAGCTTTACCTTTACGAGTGCGAGCATTGTTTTTAGTGTTTTGTCCACGAACTGGAAGTCCACGACGGTGACGGATACCACGGTATGAACCGATTTCCATCAAACGTTTGATGTTCAAGTTTACTTCACGACGAAGGTCACCTTCAACTTTGATTGCGTCAACTTCACGACGGATAGCATCTTCTTGATCAGATGTAAGATCACGAACACGAATATCTTCTGAAACTCCAGCAGCTGCTAAAATTTTCTTAGATGTTGGAAGTCCGATACCATAGACATAAGTCAATGAAACTACTACGCGTTTGTCATTTGGAATGTCAACTCCAGCAATACGAGCCATGTTTTCTCCTTTCTATCTTATCCTTGACGTTGTTTGTGTTTTGGATTTGCTGGGCAAATTACCATAACACGACCATTACGACGAATTACTTTACAGTATTCGCAAATTGGTTTGACCGATGGTCTTACTTTCATTTTTATCCCTCCAAGTCTTTCGATTATTTAAAGCGGTATGTGATACGCCCACGTGTCAAATCATACGGACTCATCTCCACTGTAACACGATCTCCCGCTAAAATACGAATATAGTTTTTACGAATTTTACCAGAAACTGTTGCTAAAATCTGATGTCCATTTTCAAGTTCAACCGTAAACATTGCATTCGGCATTGTATCGACTACTTTGCCTTCAACTTCAATCACATCGTCTTTTGCCACGCAAAAGTACCTCCATAAATTTCGATTCATCCCTCTGAGCACAGAGGTAACAATTATAAGTCAGACTAATTAATTGTAACACTAGTTGTCCAATATTGCAAGCCTGAAAAACGCTTTTATTTCAATTTTGACAAGACTTTTTCAATGTCTGAGAATACATCATCGATATCTTGGTTTCCTTCGATATCATGTACTAGACCTTTAGCGCGATAATGAGCAATGATTGGTTCCCCTTGAGCAATATTAACGTCCAAACGACGTTTTACTGTCTCAGGTTTATCATCTTCGCGTTGATAGTAATCTTCCTCTTTGTAATCAACTGGTGGATTGAATACTTTATGGAAAGTTTCTCCTGTTACACGATGAATGATACGACCACTTAAGCGTTCTAAAAGACTATCTGGATTTACTTCGATATTAATAACACCTTCGAGTTCAATCCCAAGTTCAGCCAATGTTTTATCTAAAGCATGTGCTTGTTCGATTGTACGTGGATATCCGTCCAACAAAAATCCCGTTTTCTTAATATCATCTTGAGAAAGGCGTTCTTTCACAATTCCATTTGTAACTTCATCTGGAACTAATTCGCCTTTGTCAATATACGACTTAGCTAACACACCCATTTCAGTTTGGTTGGCCATTGCTGCGCGGAACATATCTCCGGTTGAAATGTGCGCTACGTGAAATTCTTCAACGATTTTTGCTGCTTGAGTCCCTTTACCTGCTCCAGGCAACCCCATAATTAAAAGATTCATGATGAATTCTCCTTATTTTGTTTTTAAATGGAAGCAGGAGCCAGTTCCTATTTCCATTTAAAAACAAAATAGAAGGCTGACAAAGTCAACCTTATTCTATTCTGTTGTGTCCATAAATCCGACATACTTACGTTTTAGTAAGTAGCCTTCTAATTGTTTCATTCCTTCAATACCTGTAGAAATAATGATCAAAAGACTTGTTCCTCCAAGAGCAACGGCATCTGTCAATCCAAATACATCACGGGCTAAGATTGGAATGATCGTAATAAAGCCAAGGAATACTGATCCGACACTTGCTAAACGACGGAGCAAGCGAGACATAAACTCTTCTGTTCCCTTACCTGGGCGAACACCTGGAATGTAGGCACCGCTCTTTTGAAGGTTTTCTGCCGTTTTTTCAGGATTAATCTGAACAAACGTGTAGAAGAAGGTGAAGAGAATGATCAATAAGGCATACATGGCAACACCAGTTGGTGTGTTTGTTGCCAACATGGCTTGTGCTGTTTTTACCCATCCTGCATTGTAACCCATAGCGCTAATAACTTGGAAAATGGCAGCGGGTGCTGCTGTAATCGAACTAGCAAAGATGACAGGAATAACCCCTGCCGGGTTTACTTTTAAAGGTAGGTAAGAGCTCGACGGAGCTCCTTGAGCAATCTTTGTGTACTGAACTGGGATCTTGTACTGAGCCTGCTCTACAAAGGTTGTAAAGTAAACAATGACCAAGACCGCAAGAATCAAAACACCAACAAAGATAAGTGAGTTGGTCATTTGACCGGAACGAACATTTACAAATGCATTTTCATAGATTTCTTTAATCATCTCTGGGATAGAAGATACGATCCCTGCAAAGATAATCATCGAAACTCCATTTCCATATCCTTTATCTGTAATCTGTTCTCCTAACCAGGTTACAATCATTGAACCTGTAGTGAGAATTGCTCCGATTAAAAGATAGGTTTTCGCATTTGGGGTCGCAACTAATTTTGCCTGAGACAGGGTATGGAAAGTTGCTGTGATCCCAATAGATTGAACAAAGGCTAAAACTAGGGAAATGTAGCGAGTTGCTTGGTTAAGCTTTCGACGACCAACTTCCCCTTGTTTCCCCCATTCAACGAATTTTGGTAAAAGATCCATTTGCAAAAGTTGCACAACGATCGAAGCGGTGATGTAAGGGCTAACACCGAGAGCAAATACTGAGAAGTTTCTCATGGCATTCCCGGAAACAAGACTGAGCATGTTCAAGAAGGACACATCTTGAAGGCTGTTCAGAATTTTCGCATTAACACCAGGTACTGTAATCGTCGTTCCGATACGGAAAACAAGGACAATGAAGATCGTAAATAAAATCTTCGATCGTACTTGTTTTACCTTAAATGCATCTTTTAATAATTTAAAAAACATAGGTCACCTCACTTAGATGACTTCAACTGAACCACCTTTAGCAGTGATAGCTTCTTCAGCTGATTTAGAGAATTTAGCTGCTTTAACAGTCAATTTCTTCGTCAATTCTCCGTTACCAAGAACTTTAATCCCTGATTTTTCAGCTTTTACAATACCTGATTCTACAAGTACAACTGGTGTTACTTCAGCACCATCTTCGAAGACGTTCAACTGATCAAGGTTTACAATAGCGTATTCTTTAGCGTTGATGTTTGTAAATCCACGTTTTGGAAGACGACGGAACAATGGAGTTTGTCCGCCTTCAAAACCAAGACGTACACCGCCACCGCTACGAGCTTTTTGACCTTTTTGACCACGGCCAGAAGTTTTACCGTTACCAGATGAAGTACCACGACCAACACGGTTGCGGACTTTACGTGAACCTGTAGCAGGTTGTAATTCATGAAGTTTCATTATTTATTTTCTCCTCTTTTGTAAAATGCTAGCGCTCCTATTAGGAAAAAGGTGTTCTTAATAGGAACTCGCCTATACGAATAAATTGAGTTTTAGGGGCTGAGATAACATCTCATACCCCCTAAAACATCTATGATGGTAAGTTTAATTACTTAACTTCCTCAACAGTTACCAAATGAGATACCGCAGTGATCATACCACGTACTGCTGGGTTATCTTCTTTGATGACTGAGCTGTTCAATTTGCCAAGTCCAAGTGCTACAACAGTTTTACGTTGTGACGGGATGCGTCCGATTGGAGACTTAGTCAAAGTAATTTTAATTTGAGCCATTTGAATCTCCTTTCTTAAGCCAAGTCAGAAACTGAAATACCACGAAGGGCAGCAACTTCTTCAGCGCGTTTCAATTGTGCTAAACCATTAACAGTTGCACGAACAATGTTGATTGGAGTATTTGATCCAAGTGATTTAGATGTAACATCTGCGATACCTGCCAATTCGACAACGGCACGTACTGCACCACCTGCAGCAACTCCAGCCCCTTCAACGGCTGGTTTCAACAAGACACGAGCTCCACCAAATACAGATGTTACTTCGTGAGGAATTGTTGTTCCAACCATAGGAACTTCGATCAAGTTTTTCTTAGCATCTTCAACAGCCTTACGGATTGCTTCTGGAACTTCTTGAGCTTTACCAGTACCAAATCCTACACGGCCATTACGGTCACCAACAACTACAAGTGCTGCAAAACGAAGACGACGTCCACCTTTAACAACTTTTGTAACACGGTTGATGGCAACTACGCGTTCTTCAAGTTCAACTGCATTATCTTTAAATGCCATTTTCTAGTGTCCTCCTATTAGAATTTCAATCCGTTTTCACGAGCTGCATCAGCCAAAGCTTTAACACGTCCGTGATATAGATATCCACCGCGGTCGAACACCACTTCAGAAATACCTTTAGCAACTGCACGTTCAGCAACTAGTTTACCGACAACAACGGCTTGTTCAGTTTTAGTTCCTTTTGAAACTTCTTTGTCAAGAGTTGAAGCACTTGCGAGCGTTACACCCGCTACGTCATCAATCACTTGAGCGTAGATGCCTGTATTAGAACGGTATACGTTCAAACGTGGGCGATCAGCAGTTCCAGAGAGTTTTCCGCGAACGCGACGGTGGCGTTTTTGACGGATTTTATTTTTATCTGGTTTCGAAATCACAATTTTCACCTCTTAATTATAAATCTTGTGCCTAAGCACTGAATTGGTAAGATGAAGTCTGGTTGAAAAACAACCATACAACATTATTTACCTGTTTTACCTTCTTTACGGCGAACGTATTCACCAACATAACGGATCCCTTTACCTTTATATGGTTCAGGTGAACGAAGGCTACGTACATAAGCAGCTGTTTGACCAACTACTTCTTTTGAAATTCCGTGAACAACGATTGTTGTTGGGTTTGGAAGTTCAAAAGTAATTCCTTCTGGAGCTTCAACTTCGTCTGGATGAGATTTACCAACAGCCAAGACAAGTTTAGAACCTTGAAGTTGTGCACGGTATCCAACCCCGCGCATTTCAAGTTCTTTCTTGAATCCTTCAGATACTCCGACAACCATGTTGTGCAAAAGAGCACGAGTTGTTCCATGGATTGTTTTCATTTCTTTTGTATCGTTTGGACGGTGAAGCGTTACTTCATTTCCTTCCACACGGATATCGATATCTTTTGAGAACGTACGAGTAAGTTCTCCTTTAGGTCCTTTTACAGTTACAACGTTATCTTTGTTAGTGATTTCAACACCAGCAGGTAACGGAATAACTTTATTACCAATACGTGACATGTTTTTATTCTCCTGTTAAATTGTCAGGCCGCAAGCGACCAGTTTTCACGGGGAACTAAGATACAGAGGGCGTTATAAAGTCAAAGTGAAAATAGAAAACTTGACGAAGAAACTGGAGTTGCTAGGAAAGTTTATCTTTTTCACACAGACTTTAGCCCGTGTTCAATTAGTTCATTCATTAAATCAGATACTAAATTCGTTCATCAGCTGAACTGAACACGCTCTAAGAACTGTGCAAAATAGATAAGTTGGCTTATTTGTAAACAAACGGCTCCAACTTCCTAATTTTGCTTTGTTCTTTACGAGCTTTGTATCTTGATTTTACCAAACGTAAGCGATAACTTCTCCACCAACGTTCTTTTGGCGTGCTTCTTTATCAGTAAGCAAACCTTCAGAAGTTGAAAGGATCGCAATTCCAAGTCCGTTAAGAACTTTTGGAAGGTCTTCGCGTTTTTTGTAAACACGCAAACCTGGTTTTGATACACGTTTCAAGTTTGTGATAACTTTTTCACCATTTTGTCCGTATTTCAAGAATACACGGATGATGCCTTGTTTGTCATCTTCAATTACTTCAACGTTTTTTACAAAACCTTCGCGTTTAAGGATTTCAGCAATCCCTTTTTTGATGTTTGATGCAGGTACTTCAAGTACTTCATGTTTTGCTTGGTTCGCATTACGAATACGAGTCAAGAAGTCTGCGATTGGGTCAGTCATAACCATTATTTTGTTCTCCTCTTACTAGTAGTTTGCAAGTTGCACTTGCTAGTTAATGATTGAGCTAAGCTCAGAATATGTTTCTAGGTTTCAATTCCTAAGTGAGTCTAGGCATCTGCTTGCAGGCATAACTTGAGTTAGGCAAAAGCAGATAACGACGAATCACGACGGAATTGAAAGCTAGAATTACCAAGATGCTTTTGTTACACCAGGGATTTGACCTTTGTACGCCAATTCACGGAAGCAAACACGGCAAAGTTTAAACTTGCGGTAAACTGAGTGTGGACGTCCACAACGTTCACAGCGAGTGTATGCTTGAGTAGAGAACTTCGCTGGGCGTTTGTTCTTAGCAATCATAGATTTTTTAGCCATTAGATTTACCTCCTATATTATTTTGCAAAAGGCATTCCAAGGCCTGTAAGCAATGCACGTGACTCTTCGTCAGTGTTAGCAGTTGTTACGATAACGATGTCCAAACCACGAGTTTTGTCAACGTCATCAAAGTTGATTTCTGGGAAGATCAATTGTTCTTTCACACCAAGTGTGTAGTTTCCGCGTCCATCAAATGATTTTGTTGGAACACCATGGAAGTCACGTACACGTGGAAGTGAAACTGTTACCAATTTATCCAAGAATTCGTACATACGTTCACCACGAAGGGTAACTTTTGCACCGATCGCAACACCTTCACGAAGACGGAAGCCGGCGATTGATTTTTTAGCCTTAGTGATCAATGGTTTTTGACCTGAGATCAAAGCAAGCTCTTCAGCAGCTTTTTCAAGGTTTTTAGCATTTGATACTGCATCACCAACACCCATGTTCAAAACAATTTTATCAACTTTTGGCACAGCCATAACTGATGAATAGTTGAACTGTTCAGTCAATGATGGTACTACTTCATTAAGGTATTTTTCTTTTAAACGATTAGCCATTATACTTCTCCTTTCCTTCGTGATTAGTCAAGCACTTCGCCTGATTTTTTGTTGTAGCGAACTTTTTTGCCGTCTACAAACTTGTAGCCAACACGTCCAGCAACACCGTTTTTGTCCAAAACTTGAACGTTAGAAGCATGAATTGGAGCTTCTTTTTCAACGATTGCACCTTGAGGGTTTTCGTTATTTGGACGTTGGTGTTTCTTGATGATGTTTACACCTTCTACAACAACTTTGTTTACTTTCGGAAGAGCAGTAAGAACAACAGCTTCTACGCCTTTGTCTTTACCAGCGATAACGCGAACTTTGTCGCCTTTTTTTACAAACATTTCTTTCTCCTTTTATTCTTACGCCCAATGGGCACCCTGGCTAAGCCAGGGGACTGTGTTTGTTTTTTATTGATTAAAGTACTTCTGGAGCAAGTGATACGATCTTCATGAAACCACCGTCACGCAATTCACGTGCAACTGGGCCAAAGATACGTGTTCCGCGAGGAGTTTTATCGTCACGGATGATCACTGCTGCATTTTCGTCGAATTTGATGTATGAACCATCTTTACGACGAGCACCTGATTTAGTACGAACGATAACAGCTTTTACAACGTCACCTTTCTTAACCGCACCACCAGGAGTAGCTTGTTTTACAGATGCAACGATTACATCTCCGATGCTCGCGAATTTACGTTTTGAACCACCAAGAACTTTAATGGTCAAGATTTCGCGTGCGCCACTGTTGTCAGCGACTTTCAAACGAGTTTCTGTTTGAATCATTTCAGTTTTCTCCTTTCAGGCTTGATTAGATGATGACCGCTTCTTCAACAACTTCTACAAGACGGAAGCGTTTTGTAGCTGAAAGCGGACGAGTTTCCATGATACGAACGATATCGCCTTCTTTGGCAACATTGTTTTCATCATGAGCTTTGTATTTTTTAGAATAGTTGATACGTTTACCATAGACTGGGTGGTTCCGTTTCGTTTCAACTACAACTGTGATTGTTTTGTCCATTTTGTCAGACACAACGCGTCCAACAAGAACTTTACGATTATTGCGTTCCATTGAAATTCTCCTTCCCTAGTCTATTATTTAGCTTCTGATTGAACAGTTTTGATACGAGCGATTTGTTTTTTCACTTCTTTCAAACGTGCAGTTTGTTCCAATTGACCAGCAGCCGCTTGGAAACGAAGTTCAAACAATTCTTTCTTCAATTCATTTTCACGCTTCGCGAGTTCTTCTTGAGAAAGACCACGAAGTTCTTTAACAAATTCTTTTACTTCTGTAAGTTTCATGACCTCTCCTTATTCTGCTTCACGTTTCACAAATTTAGTTTTAACTGGCAATTTGTGGCTTGCAAGACGAAGCGCTTCACGTGCGATCTCTTCAGATACACCAGCGATTTCGAACATCACTTTACCACGTTTAACTGGTGCTACCCAACCTTCAGGTGCCCCTTTACCAGATCCCATACGTACCCCGATAGCTTTAGCGGTGTATGATTTGTGTGGGAAGATTTTAATCCAAACTTTACCACCACGTTTCATGTAACGAGTCATGGCGATACGAGCAGCTTCGATTTGACGGTTTGTGATCCAGTGGCTAGTTGTAGCTTGAAGACCATATTCACCAAATGCTACTTCTTTTCCACCTTTTGCTTCACCGCGCATTTTACCACGGAATTCGCGACGGTGTTTTACACGTTTAGGTACTAACATTGGTTATTTACCTCCTTTAGCGTCTTTACGAGCTGGAAGAACTTCACCACGGTAGATCCATACTTTAACACCAAGTTTACCGTAAGTAGTGTCTGCTTCTTCCCAAGCGTAATCGATATCAGCGCGAAGCGTATGAAGTGGAACAGTTCCTTCAGAGTATCCTTCTGCACGGGCGATATCTGCACCGTTCAAACGACCTGATACTTGAGTTTTGATTCCTTTAGCTCCAGCACGCATCGCACGTTGGATCGCTTGTTTTTGTGCACGACGGAAAGCAACACGTTGTTCCAATTGACGAGCAATTCCTTCACCAACAAGGTGAGCATCCAAGTCAGGACGTTTGATCTCAATGATGTTGATGTGTACTTGTTTACCAGTCAATTTGTTAAGAGCTGCACGAAGTGCATCAACGTTTGCTCCACCTTTACCGATCACCATACCTGGTTTAGCAGTGTGAAGTGAAACGTTAACTTTGTTTACTGCGCGTTCGATTTCAATAGTTGAAACGGCTGCGTCAGCCAATTCTTTTTGAATGAATTTACGGATTGCAAGATCTTCATGAAGGTAATCCGCGTATTCTTTTTCAGCATACCATTTGGCATCCCAATCACGGATGATGCCGACACGCATACCAATTGGATGTACTTTTTGACCCACGAGTTTACCTCCTTATTTTTCTGCAACAGCTACTGTGATGTGAGCTGTACGTTTGTTGATTGGTGAAGCTGAACCTTTCGCACGTGGACGGAAACGTTTCATTGTTGGTCCTTCATTTGCGAATGCTTCAGATACTACCAAGTTAGCTTTTTCCAAACCAAAGTTGTTTTCAGCGTTAGCTACTGCTGAGTTCAACACTTTCAAGATGATTTCAGCCGCTTTGTTTGGAGTGAATGTCAAGATTGCTACTGCATCGGCTACGCTTTTGCCACGGATGTTGTCAAGAACAAGACGTGATTTACGAGGTGAAACACGCACTGTACGAGCCATTGCTTTAGCTGAAGTAATTTCTGCCATTTATGTTCTCCTTATTTTCTACGTGTCTTCTTGTCGTCTGCAGCGTGACCTTTGTAAGTACGAGTTGGTGCAAATTCACCAAGTTTGTGACCTACCATGTCTTCTTGGATGTAAACTGGTACATGTTTACGTCCATCATAAACTGCGATAGTGTATCCGATGAAACTTGGGAAAATCGTTGAACGACGTGACCAAGTTTTAATTACTTTTTTCTTTTCGTCGTTTGCTTGAGCTTCAACTTTTTTCATCAAATGCTCATCGACGAAAGGTCCTTTTTTAAGACTACGTCCCATTTTGTAGTTTTCTCCTTTAAAATGTAGTACCACAACGGCTTGCGCTGCTAGGCAGCGCTACCGAGCTGGCGGAATGAGTAAGCTAAGTCGTTAAGCTTATTTTTGGTTGCGACGACGAACGATAAGTTTGTCAGATTTTGCTTTCTTGTTACGAGTTTTAAGACCAAGCGCAGGTTTACCCCAAGGAGTAGATGGCGCTTTACGTCCAACTGGTGCTTTACCTTCACCACCACCGTGTGGGTGATCATTCGGGTTCATTACAGAACCGCGAACTGTAGGACGAACACCTTTCCAGCGGTTACGTCCAGCTTTACCAAGGTTTACAAGTCCATGTTGTTCGTTTCCGACAACACCAACTGTAGCACGGCAAGTTCCAAGAATCATACGAACTTCGCCTGATTGAAGACGAACAAGTACATATTTACCTTCAGAACCCAATACTTGAGCAGAAGCTCCAGCAGCACGTACCAATTCTCCACCTTTACCAGGTTTCAATTCGATGTTGTGGATCAAAGTACCAACTGGGATGTTAGCAAGCGGAAGAGCGTTTCCGACTTTGATATCTGCTTCTGGTCCTGATACGATGCGTTGACCTACTTCAAGACCTTTAGGGGCGATGATGTAAGCCTTCACACCGTCAGTGTAGTGTACAAGCGCGATGTTAGCTGAGCGGTTTGGATCGTATTCGATCGTTTTAACGACTGCTTCAACTGCATCTTTGTTACGTTTGAAATCGATCAAACGGTAATGACGTTTGTGTCCACCACCTTGGTGACGAACAGTGATACGTCCGTTGTTGTTACGACCTGCTTTGTTGTTAAGAGAAACAAGCAATGTTTTCTCAGGTGTGTTTGTTGTGATTTCAGCGAAATCCAAAGAAGTCATATTACGGCGACCGTTTGATGTTGGTTTATAAACACGAATTCCCACGATATTTCCTCCTTAGATTATTCAGCTTCAGTAGCGAACAACTCGATTGCTTTTGAATCAGCTGCAAGCGTGATGATAGCTTTTTTAGTTTTTGAAGTAAAACCAGTGTAACGTCCAACGCGTTTTGCTTTAGGTTTTACGTTTACAGTGTTCACATTCGCAACTTTTACACCTTCAAAGGCAGCTTCAACAGCTTGTTTGATCAAAAGTTTGTGAGCGCGAGTGTCAACTTCGAATACATATTTGCCTGCTTCAAGTTGAGCCATTGACTTTTCAGTGATAACAGGTTTTTTGATAACATCATACAAATTCATTATGCAAGAACCTCCTCGATTTTAGAGATAGCTGCTTGAGTAACAAGAAGTTTGTCACTATTTGCGATGTCAAGAACACTTGCAGTTGTAGCAGTCGCAACTTTCACATTTGGAAGGTTACGAGCTGAAAGAGCTGCGAATTCGTTTCCTTCTTCAAGAATAACAAGGACTTTAGAATCGATGCTCAAAGCTGCAAGAACTTTTGCAAATTCAGCAGTTTTTGGAGCTGTAAATTCAAGAGAATCAACGGCTACAAATTTGTTTTCAGCAACTTTTTCTGAGTAAACAGATTTAAGTGCAAGGCGACGAACTTTTTGAGGAAGTTTGTACGCATAGCTACGTGGAGTTGGTCCGAAGACAATTCCACCACCACGCCATTGTGGAGAGCGGATAGAACCTTGACGCGCACGTCCAGTTCCTTTTTGACGCCATGGTTTGCGTCCACCACCTGAAACAGCTGAACGGTTTTTAACTGCGTGAGTTCCTTGACGAAGACTAGCACGTTGGCTGATGATTACATCAAATACAACTGCTTGGTTTGGTTCAATACCAAAGATCGCATCGTTCAAAACAACTTCGCCAGCTTGTTTACCAGTTTGGTCGAATAATGTTACATTTGCCATTTTGACTGTATTCCCCTTTCCTTATTATTTACCAGCTTTAACTGCTGACTTGATCGTGATAAGAGATTTCTTAGCACCTGGTACGTTACCTTTGATAAGGATAACGTTCTTTTCTGGAACAACTTGTACAACTTCAAGGTTTTGAATCGTTACACGATCGCCACCCATGCGTCCTGCGAGGTTTTTACCTTTGAATACGCGGTTAGGTGCAACAGGTCCCATAGAACCTGGACGACGGTGGTAACGAGAACCGTGAGCCATAGGTCCACGTGATTGTCCGTGGCGTTTGATAACACCTTGGAATCCTTTACCTTTAGAAGTACCAGTTACGTCAACAACATCTCCAGCTTCGAAAGTGTCAACTGTGATTTCAGCACCAACTTCCAAGCCTTCAACGTTTTTGAATTCACGAATGAAGCGCTTAGGAGCCGTGTTAGCTTTTGCTACATGTCCTTTAGCAGGTTTGTTGCTCAATACTTCGCGTTTGTCATCGAAACCAACTTGGATAGCGTTGTAACCATCTGTTTCAACAGTTTTAACTTGAAGAACAACGTTTGGAGTTGCTTCGATAACTGTTACAGGGATTAATTCGCCAGCTTCAGTGAAGATTTGAGTCATTCCCACTTTTTTCCCTAAGATTCCTTTTGTCATGAGAAAATAGTTCCTTTTCTATAGTTTTTTTATTCAAAAAGTTTTTAACGAGCGTTTTTTATGCTCTCGACCAAGCTTTAGATTAAAGTTTGATTTCTACGTTTACACCACTTGGAAGATCCAATTTCATCAAAGCGTCAACTGTTTTTTGAGTTGGGTTGATGATATCGATCAAACGTTTGTGTGTACGCATTTCGAATTGTTCGCGAGAATCTTTGTATTTGTGAGTCGCACGAATGATTGTGTAGAGGCTACGTTCAGTTGGAAGTGGGATTGGACCCGCAACTTGTGCACCTGTACGAGTAGCTGATTCTACGATTTTTGCAGCCGCTGTGTCGAGTGTACGGTGTTCGTACGCTTTCAAACGGATGCGGATTTTTTTGTTTGCCATCTTTTTCTCCTTTTCGTCTATTTAAGATAATAGGCTAGCTCCACAAGAAAACCGACGTGCGTTGCGTGGCAATGCAACCGAGCGTGTCGCAACCTCTTGCATCAAAGCTAATAGCTGTTTTTTCACAGCACCATAGTAGTTTAACACAAATGAAGCCTCAATGCAAGGGATTTAGAAAGATTTTTTCTCTTTTTTTGGTGAAAGTGTTTTCGAAAAAAATAGAATGCTAAAAATGTTGCCATTATATAAAAAAAGTTCTACTTTTTAGCAGAACTTTCTATTCTTTTTCAATTTGAAATTGGTTATGAGAGGTATTGATAAGAATCGTCGCTTGGCTTTCGGTTGGTTTATAGTACTCGCGATACTGACTTCTTCTAATTTGGTGTGTCCGATAAATAAAATTAGAATCCCGATGTCGACAGGTAACATCTCTATCCAATCGTCTCTCCAATTCCGTCTCGTCATCTGTATAGAAACAAATGGTTTGATCAAACAAAGACTTAGGGAGAAAGGCTACCGACATCCCCTCTACAATAAGGATAGGCTTTGCACCAGATAATCTCACACTAGGGCACCATGGCTTATCAATCGTTCGGATATCCATTCCCGCTTGAAGGGCTTGAATATCTCGTTCTAGACTAGCCAATTCGTGAGCACTTGACAGACAAGCCGTTACTTTTTGATTCGGATGTTCTTTAGGGACTACGAGGTCTCTAGAAGAGCCAATGATATAAGGATCTGTCTCCAAAAGGTTTACTATTGCGAGATCCAATCGTTCACAGAGCGCTTTGGTAAAGGTTGTTTTTCCTGATCCACCATGACCGTAGATCCCAAGCGTTCGTAATTCTCCCAATTGAATCTTTTTTACCAAGGAGTCTACTAATCTTTCGCAATCCATCTTAGAAATTCCGTCCTGACTTGTTATAGCCATATTTTTCGATGAAATGCTCACGGAACTCCAAGAGGTTATCGTCCATAATGGCTTGGCGGACCTGTTTCATGAGGTTAACCAAGAAATAGAGATTGTGGTAGCTGGTCAAGCGAATCCCAAAGGTCTCATCTGCCTTGAGGAGGTGGCGAAGATAAGCTCGGGTGTAATTCTTACAAGTGTAGCAATCACATTCAGGATCCAGCGGTGTAAAGTCTTCTGCAAATTGCGCATTTTTCACCACCAAGCGTCCTTGACTGGTCATACAGGTACCATTTCGCGCAATCCGCGTTGGCAAGACACAGTCAAACATATCCACTCCACGGATGACGCCATCGATCAGACTGTCCGGAGCTCCCACTCCCATGAGGTAGCGAGGCTTGTTCTCTGGCAAGAGCGGAGTTGTGAAATCAAGCACCGCATTCATCTCTTCATGGCTTTCTCCAACAGCTAACCCACCGATGGAGTAGCCAGGGAAATCCATACTGACCAGATCACGCACAGACTGACGGCGCAAGTCTTCGAATCCAGCTCCTTGGACAATCCCGAAGAGGCCTTGATCATGAGGACGACGGTGAGCCTTAAGACCCCGTTCTGCCCAACGACTGGTCCGTTCGATCGATTTTTTTACATAATCATAGGGTTGATAGAACTGGGGACATTCGTCAAAAGACATCATGATGTCGCTTCCTAGATTGTTTTGGATGGAGATGGCTTTTTCGGGAGAGAGGAACATCTTCGAGCCGTTGAGGTGGTTTTTAAAGGTCACCCCTTCTTCGGTGATATTGCGGCTATCCGCTAATGAATAGACCTGGAAGCCTCCACTATCTGTCAAAATCGGCTGATCCCAGTTCATGAACTGGTGCAGACCACCCGCTTTTGCGACTAAGTCATCCCCTGGACGAAGCCAAAGATGGTAGGTGTTGGCCAAAATAATTCCAGAACCCATCTCCTTGAGCTCTTCTGGCGATTGGGTTTTAACGGTTGCCTGAGTCCCTACGGGCATAAACATCGGGGTTGGGAAAGTCCCGTGGGGGGTAATGATTTCTCCTAACCTCGCTCCTGTATGCTTTTCTTTTTTGATTAATCGATATTGAATCGGTGAATCTGTCATGGTTACCTCCGTACTGGGAAAGACAGTCCCAGCCTTCTTAATTCCTGTCACAGTTTTCCTGTGAGCACCTGTACGATTGTACCAAATTTTACCAGCTCTGTCACGGACTTGTGTTATAATAAAAAGTACTACTATGAAGAGAGTGTGATCTATGAACCTAAAACTAATTCGCCTTCGGGCCCGCACCATGCAAGTCCAGCAACCGGGCTTAGCGATCCTTTTTGCCTTGCCGGTCCTGTTGACCATTCTTGCTAACTTTCTCTTAAGTGGGCAAGATCTGATCGATCTACTACCGGATATGACCTTGCAGCAAGCAAGTATCTACATGATCCAGCGGCAGCTCTTTCCTTCTGTTGTCTCCTTTGTCATCTCCATTTTAGTGGTCGGTGCAACTTTTAGCTATTTAGATACGATCAATCCCAAGATCGAACACCGAACACGTGTGTTAGATATCTTTAAACAAGATCGCTTTACCTCTGTATTTGCCACCTTGATCTTGAAGCAAGCCATCCTCTTTTTATGGGGACTCATCCTCTATGTGGGGAGTCTCATCAGCACCTACGCTAGCATTCGATTTTTGGCGATCTACGATAAGGTGAGCAACCCTAGCACTTTGAGTGCTTCCAGTCCTGAATTCCAATCTCTCATGCAACAAATGCCTCTGATGACTATTGGTGTCATACTTGGCCTTATTGGCCTCCTCTTTTACCTGCCACAATACTACAGTCTTAGCCTGGTCGAATTGATCCTCTACGAGCAATTACGAGACGGCGACTACAAGGGAACCTTTGGAGTCCTTCGTCAAAGTCGTGAAACCATGAAAGGCTTCCGCAGCAATCGCTTGGTGCTCGATCTCACTTTGATCGGCTGGCACTTCCTGAATTACTTCACGCGCGATGTCATCGGTTTTTACACCATGCCATACTTTATCAGCTGCCAAATTGCATTTTACGATCAAATCAAACAGATCAAACAAGGGCCACGCCATTTTACTGCCTATCCTAACCTTGAACAAAACTAAGAAAAAAGCTCCAGCTTCACCGACTGGGGCTTTTGTTTTATTTCCTATCATTACAAATGAGATCCCAAGCAAGAGGTTGCTGGTCCTTTATCCACTTTACAAGGCGTCACCTAAAACGAGTCGAGTATGTTCGCGTTTGATACAACGGTTCATGACGATATCTTCGCGACCAGCTCCACGAAGGATTTCTTCTGCCTCTTGATTTTCCAGCTCCAATTGGGCCCAGAAAATTTTCGCATCCGTCTCAATAAAATCACGCGCTACATCTGGTAAAAATTCACTGCGACGGTATACATCGACAATATCTACTGGGAAAGGAATTTCCTGCAAACTAGCATACACCGTTTCTCCTAGAATCTGACCTACAGCTGCACGGGGGTTGACGGGAATGATCCGATAGCCCCGCTCTTGCATCTCCTTGCTGACACGATGGCTGGTCGTATCCTCACGGTCTGATAGTCCGACTACAGCAATGGTCTTGCTCGTTTCTAGGTAATGTTTGATGATCCCATCACTAGGATTGCGAAATGAATAAGCCATATGAATCTCCTTTTTTGTGTTAACGATTTATAGGGCACTAAATGTGCTTTAACGACTTTCTATCTTATTTGGCCTCATACCATGTCTTGCCTGCATTCTCATCGGCTTCCAGTGGTACCGCAAGTTCAATAGCGGATTCCATGGTCTCTTTGACGAGTTCCTTGATTGCTGCCAGTTCATCACTTGGCACTTGCAGAACGATTTCATCGTGCACCTGAAGAAGCATCTTGGTCTTGTATGCGCCTGCTTCTAGCGCTTGATCCAAATGGATCATAGCAATTTTCAAGATGTCTGCTGCCGATCCTTGGATCGGTGAGTTGATAGCTGTCCGCTCCGCAAAGCCTCGTACATTGAAGTTGCGAGAATTGATATCTGGAATCTCCCGGCGGCGCTTGAAGAGAGTTTCTACATAGCCTTTGTCACGCGCTTCCCGTACCACTCTCTCCATATAGTCCTTGATGCCAGGGTAGCGTTCGAAGTAAGTTTCAATATAGGCTTTGGCTTCTTTTCGACTGATCCCTAGGTTGTTAGACAGTCCAAAGTCGGAAATTCCATAAACCACACCGAAGTTTACTGCTTTAGCATTGCGGCGGTCATTCGGCGTCACATCTTCTGGTTTTTCAATATTGAAGACCCGCATAGCGGTCGATGTATGGATATCTGCCCCATGTTTAAAAGCATCAATCAAATGCTCATCTCCTGAAATATGGGCCAAGACGCGCAATTCGATCTGTGAATAGTCCGAACTGAGCAAAACACTGTTTTCCTCTTCTGGGACAAAAGCCTTACGAATGAGACGACCTTGCTCCAAACGGACAGGAATGTTTTGCAGGTTGGGATCCACGCTGGACAAACGGCCTGTCTGCGTCAAATCTTGCACATAGCGGGTATGGATCTTCCCATCTTCCAAAATCCAGTCTTGGAGGCCAATGACATAGGTCGACTGAATCTTAGCAATTTGGCGGTATTCAAGAATCTTAGACACAATTGGGGCAATTGGTGCTAGGCGTTCCAAAACATCAACAGCTGTCGAATAGCCGGTTTTGGTCTTCTTAGTATATTCAAGAGGGAGTTCCAATTTTTCAAAGAGGATAACACCCAATTGTTTTGGAGAATTGATGTTGAACTCTTCTCCTGCTAGATCGTAGATTTCTTTGGTCAGCCGTTCCAAGACTGCTTCGTTTTCCACCTGCATGTCTTCTAGGGTCTGGCGTTCTACCTTGATCCCTGCGATTTCCATCTTGGCCAAAACAGCTGCTAGTGGTTGCTCCATATCATAGAGCAAGTCTAGTTGGTCGTGGGCTTGTAACTGCTCCACCATGGGCTCTTCCGTGTCTAGCAAAACAGCGACTTTTCGTGCCAAATGCTCTAATAGGACCGCCTTTTCTGGAATGGCTTTTTTGGCTCCCTTGCCATAAACGACTTCGTCCAGCGGCAACGCAATCTGACTATAGAGACTCGCAATGGTTGAGATTTCATTGTCCTCTACGGTCGACAAGAGATACTTGGCCAATCGACTATCAAAAGCCGGCTTTTGAAGGGTAATGTCCAAGTGGCTGAGCAGGACCTTGGCCCGCTTGAAGTCATAAACCTTGAGGGGCGTTTTTTCGAGAAATTCTTTGAAAATCGGGGTTTGTAAAAGATCAGTATCTGTACTCGCGTAGAGCTGACCTTTGGTCCCCCATGCAAAACCGATGATGGGTTCTGTATGGTAATTGTCCCCAAACATCTCAAAATGGAAGAAACTATCTTCCGTGAGCATATCGGGAGTAACCTGCTCGACTTCTGTATAGTCAATAGCTACAGGAGCTGCCTCTTCTCCACTGAGATCCAAGGCCTGACGGAGTTGTTTGAAGCCCATCTCCTCATAAAACTTGGCGAGATTTTCTATATGAGGACCCGTATAGGTGATGTCATCCAGACCGATCTCAATGGGCGCATTGGTATCGATGGTCGCAAGGGTCTTGGACAGGTAGGCCTGCTCCTTGTCGTTGATGAGATTTTCCTTCATCTTAGAAGCCTTCATCTCGTCAATATGCTGGTAGAGCCCGTCGAGAGAACCGTACTCTAGGAGTAGTTTGATCCCTGTCTTTTCTCCGATCTTGGTGACACCCGGGATATTATCCGACTTATCTCCCATCAAAGCCTTGAGGTCGATGAATTGCTCGGGTGTCAGCCCCATCTTTTCTTTCAGATAGGCTGGGGTAAAGGCTTCAAACTCTGCCACTCCTTTTTTGGAAATCTCAACCACCGTATTGTCATCTGTCAGCTGGATCAAGTCCTTATCTCCAGAAACGATGGTGACATCAAATGGGACCGCAGAGGTTTCTGCCAACTTGTCCAGCGTTCCAATAATATCATCTGCTTCATACTGAGCTAGTTCATAATGGCGAATTCCCAGATGGTCTAATTGCTCCCGAATGAAAGGGAACTGCTCGCGGAATTCATCCGGTGTCTTTGCCCGCCCCCCTTTGTAGTCGGCGTACATCTCCGTCCGAAAGGTCGTTTTTCCTGCGTCAAAGGCAACGAGGACATGGGTTGGTTGGATGCGCTCCAAGAGATGGCTCAACATGAGATTGAAGCCGTAAACTGCATTGGTATGCAACCCATTGGCATTTTTGAAGCGATCAATTTGATGATAAAGTGCAAAAAAGGCACGAAAAGCGACGGAAGAGCCGTCGATGAGTAGTAATGTATTCTTTTTTTCCATAGGCCTATTATACCACGAATGACAAGGTCTCTGGTACATAAAAACTCTACCCTTTCGGGTAGAGCCTTCTTTAGGAGTTTTTTATGAAAAATGAAGAGAAGTGTTTATTCGCCGTAACAAGAACCTTGTTGTGGCAATTTCTTAAAGCGTTTTGGATAATTAACTGAGATTTTCATTTTCTGTACCTCATTTCTTATTGGATGAGTACAGTATACAAGAGAAACCTAAACGATTCCTTATAGAAAGCTTCAAGAAAACTAAAAGCTAAGGCGCAAAACACGCGGTTGTTTTTTGCTGCAAGCTGGTAACTGAAGGTGGAGCCCTTGGTCATCTTGGCTCCAAGAAAGAGGCTGACTTTCTCCAAGGAGCTCTACCTGCCGAATCCGCGCATGAAGGATTCTCGGTTGCTTGAGATCATAGGAGAGAGACGGCAAGGTCAGCTCTTCTGTCCTTCCGCTTGGTTCTAGCTGGATAGCATAAAGCAGGCCTTCACGCGTGGTATAGCGGAAATCTTGACTGGTATAGAGTGGCGCTTTCCCATCTGAGAAGGAACCTTCCTGGGCCTCGGTCGGTCCGTCCGATGACACCCGCCAAGGCCGACTCTGATAAATGGCTTCTCCATTTACCGCCAGCCAGTCCCCGATCTCTGTGAGGATGTCTTGGTCTTGCTCAGGGATAGTGCCATCTGCCTTGGGTCCAATATTGAGCAGAAGATTCCCATTTTTGGCCACAACATCAGCTAAATTTTGCAACAATTCCTTGCTGGTCTTGTAGGCTAGATCCTGGGTATAGCACCAAGAATTACGGGCAATCGCAGTATCCATTTGCCACGGAAAAGCTTGCGTCTCTCCGTATCCTCCCCGCTCCATCTCGACGATTCCTGAACCAAAAGGAAGAGCGTCCTGTTTGTAACAGACGGCCACCTTGCGATCCTCTTGTGCTGCTAGATTGTAATAATAAGCCAAAAAGCGCATCAAGTAGGGACGGAAGCTCTCATGCTGGATCCACCAGTCAAAATAGAGAAGCTCTGGCTGATAATCCCGCACCAGTTCACAGGTTCGCAAGAGCCAGTCTTCCAAGAATTCTTTACTTGGATAGGGCTTGGAGGTGAGATCAAAATGATCTTTGGGCTCTGGCTCCGCTGGCCAATAAAGGCTGTCTCTTGGGACTTCTTGAGGAATGTCACTGGCAAACTCCTTGCCATGCGAAAAGAAAAACTGGTGCTCTGCCCGGTGAGAGGAGGCACAGAAGTGGAGGCCACGTTTTTCTGCTTCCGCCTTCAGTTCTCCTAAGACATCTCGTCTCGGCCCCATTTCTAAGCTATTATAAGGCGAGAGAGTAGAGGCATACATCTGAAACCCATCGTGGTGCTCCGCAACTGGAAAAAGATACTGAGCCGCTGTAAAGAGAGGAATGAAATCCTTGTAGCCAAAGTTAGCCTGATCTCCAAAATGCTCTCGATGATAGTCATAGCAGGGGTGTCCTTGAATATACATATTTCGTGAATACCACTCTGACCAACAGGCCGGCACACTATAAACACCCCAGTGAATAAAGATCCCAAACTTGGCATCCCGATACCAGTTTGGACAAGTATGGCGACTAAGCGAACCCCAAGTTGCTTCAAATGGTCCTGACTGGATAACCCGCTCAATCTCTTCCATACTAATCATTGTCTTTTCCTCATTTCTTGTTGCTACCTCTATTGTAACCCGAAACCCTCATTTGTAAAGGAAAAGGAAGACTTTTTTAGATCAAGATGCATTTTTTACCTTCTTGCAAGAAAAAGAGCTTGAACCGTTTTTTCTCACAAAAAAAGCCGCCTGATTGGGCGACTTTTAGGGAGATTATTATGAAAAAGAAAAGTTTTAGGATTTTTCTAAACAAAGTTAGGAGGTCTTTGTTTATGCTTCTATTATAGCGGACATTTCTTAAAGAAAGCTTACGACTTTATTTCAAAATGAGAACAATCTCTTTACAGATTCTTTTCAAGGCTTAAAACACTTGGGATATCCCGTAAAGTTTTCATCTGGTGATTGCCTTCATAGTCAGATGTCAAGAAATTGATACTCTGAATCTGGCTATTTCTTGCAAAATCAATATCCAGACTCCGATCCCCAATATAGTAGGTATTTTCTGGCTCCAACCCGTACTTCTTCATCAGATACCTGGCTGCTTCTGGGTTAGGCTTGCGTGCAAAACCACTTTGACTGGTCAAAATCTCTTTAAAAAAAGATTCCAAACCTAAGTCCCGTAGAATGACCAAGGCATTCTCTCCCTTATGGGTATAAACAAACTGCTGGATCCCCGCATCCTTCGCCCAGGACAGGACATCACGCGCCCCCTCCATCAGGACAACCTGGGCATTTTTCTCTGCTAGACTTTCTGCCCGACGCTGATTTAAGTCGGTCACATCCAGTTGATGCTCCTCCGCCACCACTACTAAAAGATCCTGAACCGAATGCTTCAAGATATAGTCTTTAATACTCGCTCGGTCAAACGGAAGCTGATAAGATGCATAGGTCTCCTCAAGACCAGCTAGGATTGCATCATAGGAATCTAGCAAGGTTCCATCCAAATCCCAAATAAAAGCTCGTTTTGTCATGTTCTCTCTCCTACTTTTCGTCGATAAAGCTGACTCAAAAATAGCCAGCGAAAGGCATTATCTAGTAGCGTTCCCGTCCAAACTCCTGGAAGTCCGAATCCAAGGGTTACTCCAAGCAGATAACCGGCTCCAATCCGAATGACCCACATGCCAATGGTCGTTGCATAAAATGGCAATTTCCCATTTCCTAAGCCTTGCCAAACAGCTGTATAGATGACCGTCCCTGCTGTAAAGGGTGTCCCCAACAAAGAAAAGAGAACAACAGATAGGCTAGCTTCCACAGCTTTCGTATCCTGTGTGTAGAGCTGGGTCAAAAGAGTGCCACCAAAAAAGATTCCCAAGGCAATGGGCAACATCAACACGAAGGACAGCCAGTAAGACTGCTTTCGAAGGTGGTCAATCTGCTCCAGATCACCTTCACCGAGGCTCCGTGCTACGAGCATAACCGTCGCTGTGGCCACTCCAAATACGGGCATATAGTTGAATTGGGTCAAGATCTCTCCGATGGCATTGCCCGCGACTGCTTCCGTCCCAAAAGCGACGACGATCGCGATAATCACCACATCTCCAGCCCGCATCATCAAGCGCTCTCCGGCAGCTAGAAGCGCTAAGTCTAAGAGCTTGCGATCCAACCCCCACCGAAGGGGAGCAAAGGGTAGCCGGACTTTTTGCCACAAGAGAAAGACACCGATCAAGCGGGCTAGCACAGTCCCCAAAGCTGCTCCGACAATTCCCCAGCCAAGAAGGAAAATAGCCACAGAAGAGAACAGAGCATTTAAAACATTGGTCAACAAGCTGACATACATGGGAATACGTGGATTGTTGGCTACCCGAACCAGCGAGCCCAGGGTCGTCATCAATCCTAAGAGAACAATGGTCCCGCCGACCAAGGAAAGGTAAATCCCCCCACTGTCAGCGACTGCTGCTTCGGTCCCCAAGAGCGAAATCATCTGGCGACCAAAGAGAAGCGACGCTCCCCCTAAGAGAGCACTCACCAACAAGGTCACTTTCAATGACTCTGTTGCATGGAAGGCAATCGCTTCTTGATTTTTTTCGCCCAGGCTTTTAGACATGACACTGGCAACTGCCGCACCCAGTGCCAAAAAGATGGCTTGATAGATGGTGATGATATTCCCTGCGACGGAAACACCTGAGATAGCAATCAAGCCCAGGTGAGCCACTAAATAAGAGTCCACCATGCCCATCAGCATTTGTAAGAAATTTTCACCCATGGCAGGAAGGGCGATGTTTACGATTTTTTTGTATGAATGCATGCGTATAGAAAAGAGCCAAACGGCTCTTTTGATCTTTCTAATAGGGAGAATTACAGTCCCAAGTAGTCTTCGACAGCTGTTTGCATATCTTGGGCTGCAACGCTGGTGCGATGGCGAACCGGTGCAGTTTCCAGACCGTCTACGGCCGGTGGTACAGGAACACCTGAGAGTGTGTGTAATTTAGCCAAGGCTTCAAAATCGCCTAAACCTGTCTCGCCCGTCACCGCTTCTACTGCTACAACTGGAAATTTATAAGGACTTGCTGTAGAGGCAATGACTGTTTTAGCAGTATCCCCTGTTTGGGTCCGGTATTTTTGATAAACAGCTGATGCTACGGCTGTATGAGGGTCTTCGATGTAATCAGACACTTCATAAACCCGCTTGATTTCTGCTGCTGTTTCGGCTTCATCTGCGTAGGCCGCAGCAAACAAATCTAAGATGTCTGCATCAAAGTTGGACAGTTGGTACTGACCTGTTGCAACGAGGTTTTCCATCAATTCTTTGGTCTTTGTAGCATCATTGCCAACCAAGTGGAAAATCAAGCGTTCCAAGTTTGAAGAAACCAAAATATCCATTGATGGACTAGTGGTCACCTTGAACTCACGTTTCTTATCATAGACATGTGTTTTGAAGAAGTCTGTCAAGACATTGTTCTCGTTTGATGCACAGATCAATTTCCCAACTGGAAGACCGATTTGTTTGGCATAGAAAGCCGCTAAGATATTTCCAAAGTTTCCTGTTGGCACAGTGAAGTTGACTTTTTCTCCCGCTGTGATTTGGTCTGTCTTGACCAATTGCGCGTAGGCGTATACGTAATAGACAACCTGAGGCACCAAACGGCCAATGTTCATAGAGTTAGCTGATGAAAATTGCATCTTGTTGGCTGCTAATTTTTCACGAAGAACCTCATCGTTGAACATGTGTTTGACGTTGGTCTGAGCATCGTCAAAGTTTCCATCGATGGCGATCACATAAGTATTGTCCCCCGTTTGAGTGGTCATTTGCAATTCTTGCACCTTGCTGACACCGTCTTTTGGATAAAAGACGATGATCTCTGTTCCTGGAACATCGGCAAAACCGGCCATAGCTGCTTTTCCTGTATCACCAGAAGTCGCTGTCAAGATGACAATCTTGTTTTCCAGACCGTGCTTCTTAGCAGCTGTTGTCATGAAGTAAGGCAAGATCGACAAAGCCATATCTTTAAAGGCAATGGTTGAACCGTGGAAAAGTTCCAAATTGTATTGCCCATCGAGTTTGACAAGAGGAGCAATAGCCGGGGTATCAAACTTGCTGTCATAGGCATGAGAAATACAGTAGTCCAACTCTTCTGCTGTAAAGTCATCCAAAAAGGCGGACAAAACAAGCTTAGCCACTTCTTGGTAAGAAGCGTCTTTGAGGGTATCAAAATCCAGCTCCACTTGAGGATAAGAGACTGGAGTAAACAAACCACCATCTGTCGCTAAGCCTTGGAGGATAGCTTGACTGGCCGTTACAGTATTTTTTTCATCGCGTGTGGATTGGTAAACTAATGTCATGACGGATTCATTCCTTTACTAGTAGTCTCCTCATTATATCATAAATGTCAGAAAATTTAACGGCTTTTCCCTAAATTACGTGTGAGATACAAAAGGAAGAGGCTGGGACAAAAGTCCTAGCCTCTCATTTGTCTTTGGAGTGTCGAGCAAGACGCAGTGGTTGAGTGCTCAAAGCACTGCTTTGAGGTGGCGGATAGAACTTGCGAAGCAAGTATCCTAAGTCTTTGTTCGCTTTTTAAGCTTCAAAGATGCCCTATGTTGACGGAAACTATGTTTCCTTTATCTGCAACCTTCAACAGTCTCCCAGACTGTTGAAGCTGTGCGGAGGTGGGACGACGAAATCGAATTCTAACGAATGACCGATTTCTGTCCCACTCTCTCCCATGCGAATCTGTTTTACAGGTGTCTGAAAGATTTGATCAAGCCAATTCCAACTCTGCTAAGACAGACGGGAAGTCTTTCTTCAAGCTTTCAAGAGCTACGGTCACTTCTTGACGAGTTTGGTTGTTTTTCACAGTTACTTGGCCACTTTCAACTTCGCTACTTCCTAGAGTAATCAAAGCTTTGGCCGCAAAGACATCTGCAGACTTAAATTGGGCCTTAAGCTTGCGTCCGAGGTAGTCGCGTTCGGCCTTGAAACCTTGAAGACGAAGAGCTTGTACCAAACTAAGCGCTGCTTCATTGGCCTCATCTCCTAGGACGGCGATATAGGCGTCTAAGCCAGTCTCGATTGGTAAGGCCACACCTTTCTTTTCAAGAACGAGAAGAATCCGTTCCACACCGATTCCAAATCCAAAACCAGCTGTCGCAGGGCCACCGAAGTACTCTACCAAGCCATCATAGCGACCACCCGCACAGACTGTCAATTCATTGCCTTCAATCTCTGTAATGAACTCAAAAATCGTGTGGTTGTAGTAATCCAAACCACGCACCATGTTGGTATCGATGACGTAGGCTACCCCCAAGTCCTCCAACATCCGACGAACTGCAGCAAAATGCGCTTGGCTTTCTTCGTCTAGATAGTCTAGGATGGAAGGAGCTTGCTCAACCGCCACCTTGTCTTCTTTTTCTTTTGAATCCAAGACACGAAGCGGATTTTCTTCTAAGCGACGTTGGCTGTCCTTAGACAATTGATCCTTCATTGGCAAGAGGTAGTCGATCAAGGCTTGACGATAGGCTTTGCGACTGGCTGGGCTTCCCAAGGTGTTCAAGTGCAAGGTCACATTGTCAATCCCTAATTCTTTCAGGAATTGCGCTGCCATAGCAATGGTTTCGACATCCGTTGCTGGATTGCTCGATCCAAAGCATTCTACTCCAATTTGGTGGAATTGACGCAAACGACCTGCTTGAGGACGTTCATAGCGGAACATTGGACCAATGTAATAAAATTTACTTGGTTTTTGTACCTCAGGCGCAAAAAGTTTATTTTCTACATACGAGCGGACAACAGGAGCTGTTCCTTCAGGACGAAGTGTGATATGACGATCTCCCTTGTCATAGAAGTCGTACATTTCTTTGGTCACGATATCCGTCGTATCTCCAACTGAACGACTAATCACTTCATAATGTTCGAAGATCGGCGTGCGGATTTCTTCATAATTGTAGCGCGCAAAGACCTTGCGGGCAAAGCCTTCTACATATTGCCATTTGGCTGATTCTCCAGGAAGGATATCCTGGGTTCCCTTTGGTTTTTGTAATTTCATGTCTTCTTCCTTTGTCTTACTTTTCCCTCTATTTTACCATAAATCGTAAGAGAAATGGAGGCTGGACTGTCTTAGCTATCGTCTCCACCTGCAAATTATCTTGCTCTTCTTGCCTTATGGCCTAAATTATGAGAAAATGGAAACCATACAATATTGAAAGGATCTTACTATGAGAGAGGATATCAAAATTAATGACCGCGCCCTGGCACTGGAGAAGTCACTCATTAAAAAATTGGAGCTGGTATTTGATACAGATGTTGAATTGGATGTGTACAATCTAGGACTGATCTACGAGATCCATCTAGATGAAGCTGGCACTTGCAAGGTAGTCATGACCTTTACCGATACGGCTTGTAGTTGTGCCGAGAGCCTTCCGATCGAAATCGTTTCGCGCCTCAAGGAAATCGATGGAATCGAAGAAGTCAAAGTCGAAGTGACCTGGTCGCCCGCCTGGAAAATCACGCGCATCAGTCGATATGGCCGCATCGTACTCGGACTCCCACCACGATAAGAACTCTGTCTTTGCCTGCATCAAAAAAACGAGGAAGCTCGACGCTACTTGCGAGTTCTTTCCTCGTTTTTTATTTGTTTCAACTATTTAGATTGCTTCTGTTGTAAAGCTACGGCTTTCAAGCACACGCACCATGGCATCGGCTGTATCAAGCGCTGTGAAGAGTGGAATCCCTGCTTCAATCGCGGAACTACGGATGGTTGCACCATCTTCGTCGTGGGTCCGTTTATTCCCTACTGTATTGATAATGGCTTGCGCCTTACCTGTACGAACGAGGGCTGGAATGTCGTTGTCGTCATTTTCACCCAACTTGTGCACAAGCGTTGCCTGAACACCATGTTCATTCAAGAACTTGGCTGTTCCTTCCGTCGCATAAATGCCATAACCGATGGCCTCAAAGCGCCGAGCCAAGCCAAGCGCTTCATCCTTGGTGTCATCATCAATGGTAAAGATAACATTTCCAAAGGTTGGCAAATGAAGGTAAGAAGCTTCAAAGGCTTTGTAGAGGGCTTTTTCAAGCGTGGCATCGGTTCCCATCACTTCACCAGTTGATTTCATTTCAGGTCCAAGGAGGCTATCGACCTTGGCCAATTTTGTGAAGGAGAAGACTGGCGCCTTGACATGCACGTGTTTACTTTCAGGATAGAGGCCATCTTTGTAACCTTGCTCTGCCAACGATTTCCCAAGAATCAAGTTTGTAGCCACCTGAGCCATTGGAATATCTGTCACCTTAGACAAGAATGGCACGGTACGGCTGGCACGTGGATTCACCTCGATCACATAAACCGTTTCGCCCTTGATCACGAACTGAATATTCATCATACCAATACAGTTCAGACCGATGGCCAAGCGTTTGGTATAATCAGCGATCGTTTCTTGAATTTTCTTAGAAAGGGTTTGTGGTGGGTAAACCGCCATTGAGTCCCCTGAGTGAACCCCTGCACGTTCGATGTGTTCCATGATACCAGGAATCAAGACATCCTTACCATCAGAAATGGCATCTACTTCACACTCACGTCCAATGATATAACTATCTACAAGGACGGGGTGGTCAGGACTTGCCTTAACGGCTGTACGCATGTAAGAGCGAAGGTCGTCTTCATTTTCCACAATTTCCATGGCCCGTCCACCTAAAACGTATGACGGACGAACAAGGACTGGGAAGCCAATCTTACGAGCTGCTTCAACCGCTTCTTCTTCATTTGTCGCCGTTTGACCTGGTGGTTGTGGGATGTTGAGATCTTTCAGGGCTTGTTCAAAGAGGTCACGGTCTTCGGCACGGTCCAAATCAGCAACCTGAGTACCCAAGATTTTCACACCTGCTTTAGACAAGGGCTCCGCCAAATTGATAGCTGTTTGACCACCAAACTGCACCACGACACCCTTAGGTTGTTCCAATTCGATGACGTTCATTACGTCTTCAAAGGTCAATGGTTCAAAGTAGAGTTTATCAGACACAGAGAAGTCCGTTGAAACCGTTTCAGGGTTTGAGTTCATGATGATGGCTTCGTAACCTGCAGCTTGGATCGCTTTGACAGAGTGAACGGTCGCATAGTCAAACTCAACCCCTTGTCCGATACGGATTGGACCTGAACCAAGAACGATAACTGATTCCTTATCAGACTTGATGGATTCATTTTCCCACTCATAGGTTGAGTAGAAATAAGGTGTGGATGATTCAAACTCGGCTGCACAAGTATCGACCATCTTGTAAACAGGAACGATATGATTTTCCAACCGAGTGGCACGGACTTGGTCAGCTGTTTGGTTCCAAAGTTCCGCAATCTTACGGTCAGAGAAACCATTGCGTTTGGCTTCTTTCAAAACAGCGACGTCTCCTACGTGAGTAGCCAATTCTTGTTCCAATTCAAAGATATGGAGCAATTTGTCAAGGAAGAAGAGATCAATCTTGGTCAACTCTGCCAATTCTTCGATTGTATAGCCACGACGGATAGCTTCCGAAAGGTAGAAGAGACGGTCGTCTTGCGCTTTGACAATTTTTTCCACCAAAGCATCGTCTGTTACTTCGGCAAGTTCAGGCATTTCATTGTGGTGAACCCCGATTTCAAGCGAACGACAAGCTTTCAGAAGAGACTCTTCAATGTTCCGACCAATGGCCATCACTTCACCAGTCGCTTTCATCTGAGTACCAAGACGACGTTCCCCGTGTTCAAACTTATCAAATGGGAAACGTGGAATCTTAGCAACCACGTAGTCAAGAGCTGGTTCGAACATGGCATAGGTTGTACCAGTGACAGGGTTAATCATCTCGTCCAGTGTCAAACCGACAGCGATTTTAGCCGCTAACTTAGCGATTGGGTAACCTGTTGCTTTTGAGGCCAAGGCTGATGAACGAGACACACGCGGATTGACTTCGATTACATAGTAGTTAAAGCTATTAGGGTCCAGCGCCAACTGTACGTTACAACCACCCTCAATCTTAAGGGCACGGATAATCTTCAAGCTGGCATCACGCAACATTTGGTTTTCAATATCTGACAAGGTTTGCGTTGGGGCAAAGACGATCGAGTCCCCTGTGTGGATCCCAACTGGGTCGAAGTTTTCCATGTTACAAACGACAAGAGCGTTGTCAGCCGCATCACGCATCACTTCGTATTCGATTTCTTTGAAACCAGCGATCGAGCGTTCAATCAAACATTGGGTTACGGGCGATAATTTCAAACCATTTTCAGCGATTTCACGAAGTTCTTCTTCATTGGCACACATACCACCACCAGTACCACCAAGAGTGAAGGCAGGACGGACAATGACTGGATACCCGATTTTTGAAGCAAAAGCCACTGCTTCTTCCACCGTATTCACGATTTCAGATTCTGGAATCGGCTGATGCAAGTCTTCCATCAATTGCTTAAAGAGGTCACGGTCTTCGGCTTGGTCAATGGCAGACAATCTTGTCCCCAACAATTCAACACCAAGCTGTTCAAGAATACCAGCTTTTGACAATTCCATGGCCATATTCAAACCAGTTTGTCCACCAAGTGTTGGCAAGAGAGCATCTGGGCGTTCCTTCCGAAGGATACGCGTCACAAACTCAAGTGTGATAGGTTCAATGTAAACCTTGTCTGCGATTTCTTTATCAGTCATGATGGTCGCAGGGTTGGAGTTGACAAGAACCACACTGTAGCCCTCCTCTTTCAAGGCCAAGCAGGCTTGCGTACCCGCATAATCAAACTCAGCAGCCTGACCAATAATAATCGGACCAGACCCAATCACCATAATTTTTTTAATATCAGAACGTTTAGGCATAATGTATGATACAAAGCCCGTTAAGGACTCAGTGAAAATAGGAAACGTGACGACGACGCGTGAAGCGTCTAGTCACCGTTTATCTTTTTCACACCGTCCTTAGGGCGTGTTCACTTTCGCGAACATTGTATCTTCTCCTTTCTATTCGTCGCCTCACAGGGCGACATTAAATAAGACACAAAGGACGACCAGAAAACGGTAGCTCAACATACGAAGTTTTCCTTCCGTTTTCCATTCAAGAGATGTTCCTCTTCAGATTATTCTTTTTCTGCTTGGAAGGCATCAATTAATTCCAAGAATTCATCAAAGAGGTAGCTCGCATCATGTGGACCAGGTGCTGCATCTGGGTGGAATTGCACGGAGAAGGCAGGAAAGTCACGGTGACGAACTCCTTCAACAGATCGGTCATTGATTTCTTCATGCGTGATCATCAAGCAATCTGGAAGGCTTTCGCGGTCAATCGCATAGCCATGGTTTTGGCTGGTAAAATCAACACGTCCCGTCGCAATTTCACGAACCGCATGGTTAAAGCCACGGTGCCCAAACTTCATCTTATAAGCTGTTGCGCCATTTGCCAAACTAAACAACTGATGTCCCATGCAAATCCCAAAAATGGGAATTTCCCCTTGAATGCCCCGAATCATATCCAGCGCATACGGAACATCTTCGGGGTTCCCAGGACCATTTGACAACATCACACCATCTGGATCCAGATGGAGAATCTCTTCAGCCGTGATATCATGAGGTACAACGGTCACATTGCAGTCACGTTTTGAAAATTCACGTAAGATCGAGTGTTTGAGGCCGAAGTCTACCAACACAATATTTTTCCCAACGCCTGGTGCTGGATAGGCTGTTTTCGTAGAAACTTGCTCAATGTTATTGGTTGGTAAAATAGCTGCCTGCAACTGATCTTGCAAGTCTTTCACTGAATGACTTGGACTTGCAATTGTTGCCTTCATCGTTCCGTGTTGACGAATAATCTTTGTAAGAGCACGGGTATCAATCCCTGAAATTCCAGGAATATGTTTCGCCTTTAAAAACTCGTCCAAAGTCATTTGGTTTCGCCAGTTACTAGCACGACGGCTAGCTTCTGACACCACCACACCCTTGGTCGTTGGAGTAATGGATTCGTAATCATCACGATTCACTCCATAATTCCCTACTAAGGGATAGGTGAAGGTCAAAACCTGTCCATTATAAGACTGGTCGGTAATCGATTCTTGATAACCTGTCATCCCCGTATTAAAGACGATTTCACCTGTCACCTCTACGTCCGCACCAAAGGCCTGACCTTCAAAAATTGTGCCGTCTTCTAAAATCAGTAAACGTTTTGCCATTTTATCTTCCTTTCGTCTGATTCTCTCTGGAATCCGTTAACGCTGTTTACAAATTACGATCTCAGCTTATTTCTCTAGTTTTCGTAGAAACATTTTTCTGTTTCCCCAACCAGAGGTTCCCTTCTTTTTGAGGGCTTACTTTTCTGCTACATGAGGTTCTGGAAGGATTTGGTACAACACAATCCCAAGAATTGTTGACGTTGCCACACCTGTGATTTGAAGACCACCAAGGTCAATCATCAAACCACCGATCCCTGATACCAAAATGACACTTGCAATCAAGAGATTCTTTTTATTATCAAAATCAATCTGATGTTCAACTAAAATTTTCAAACCGCTAGCAGCGATAACCCCAAAGAGGGCAATAGACAACCCTCCCAATACAGGAGTCGGAATGGAGTGCAAGAGTGCTGATAGCTTCCCAATAAAGCTCATGACAACCGCAATCACTGCTGCCCCTGAAATAACGTAAACTGAGTAGACCTTACTAAGGGCCATAACCCCAATGTTTTCCCCATAAGAGGTTACTGGAGGAGCTCCAAAGAATCCGGCAATAATCTGTGCCAAACCATCACCAGTAAGCGTATGGTCAAGCCCTGGATCCTTGAAGTAATCACGCTCCGTCAAACTATTTAAAACCATTAGGTGACCAAAATGTTCCGTCATGGTCACAAAGGCAATCGGAGCCATGGTCAAAATCGCACTTGGATAGAGCTTAAAGCTATAATCCACAAATGGAATGTCAAAGTTTGGAACTTGAATCCAATGCGCTGCACTTACCTCTGAGAAATTGACAAAACTATGTCCTGTCACCAAACCAAGAGCCACTGAGAAAATATAGCCCACAATTAATCCAAGTAAAATTGGGACGACACCGACAATCTTCTTGCCATACATGTTAAATAAGATAACCGCAAAGAGGGTCACCATCGAAATCAATAGAGCATAACCACTATAGCTTTTATTTAAGGTTGTCGCATCAGTGACTGCATTCGCCGCAAGATTCAAACCAATTACCATAATAATGGGACCAACCACGATTGGTGGAAGGACCTTATTAATCCAGTCTTTCCCCGCATACTTAACAATCAGAGCCACAAACAAGTAGACCAAACCACCCGCCATGGCACCTTGCGCAACTGCTGCGATTCCATCTGACTTCATCAGCATTTGCATCGCTGCAATATAAGCAAAACTAGATCCCATGTAGGCAGGAATCTTATACTTGGTCACTGTCAAGTGAGCCAAAGTCCCCAAACCAGATGAGAACAAAGCAATGGCAGGATCAATCCCAACCAAAATCGGCACCAGCACCGTCGCACCAAACATGGCAAACAAATGCTGGAAAGATAAACCAACCAATAAACCAGGTTTTGGCATATCAGAAACATCATATTTAACGTTATTCATGATAGAAAACTCCCTAAATAATAAGATACAAAGGGACGTTTTGGCTTTGCCAAACATTTCTGTAGAAAAATAGAAAGGCGACAAGACACTCCATGAGTGCTAGGAGGCTTCTCTTTTTTCCTAAGAAATGAGTCCCGTGTTCAATTAACAAGATACAAAGGGCGTATAAAGAGCAAAGTAAAATTAGGAAATCTGACGATGAAGCTTTAGCTTCTAGGAAGATTTATCTATTTTACACAGCTCTTAGCCCGTGTTCAATTAATAAGATACAAAGCCCGTATAAAGCCTAAAGCAAAAATAGGAAATACGATGACGGAGCAGTTGCTCCTAAGAGTCTTTATCTTTTTTGCACAAAACTTCGGGCACTTTTCACTTTTTCAATTTGGCGCAATGATATTGATGCTATCTACACCATCAATTTCAGACACCAACACTTCAATTTCTTCTGACTCACTTGTTGGAATGTTCTTTCCAACATAATCTGCACGGATAGGCAACTCGCGATGCCCTCTGTCAACCAATACAGCCAGACTCACACGGGCTGGACGCCCTCGACTGACAATATTATCAATCGCTGCCCGAATCGTGCGGCCAGTATACAACACATCATCCACCAAGATCACCTCTGCACGATCCACACTTACAGGGACCACCGACGTATCCAACTCTGACTTAATATCGTCGCGGAAAGCCTTGGTATCCAGTTCAATCAAGGGAACATCTAGATTTTCCAACTGCTTCAAGCGTTCTTGGATGCGTCTAGCAATGTAAACCCCGCGTGTCTTGATACCCGCTAGGACAATCTGATCGAGGTTTTTGTTCCGCTCGATCATCTCATAGGTGATTCGTGTGATGGCGCGCTTCATGGTTACGTCGTCGACGATTTCTTTCTTTTTCATAAAAAGCACCTTTCTATATACAAAAAAATCCCCCACAACAAGGAGATACACAAAATATAGGCCGGTCTTCCCAGGCACTTCATTTCCATAACACCTTGCCTGCCTCTCTGGACAGTATTAAAGGATTGATTTGATTAGTCACAATTATAGCAAATTATAGACGAATTTACAAGAAAAATGACAGATGATACACTCAAATCCCCCAAAAAGTAATATTCATACGTTTCAAGACTAGCAATAACGACGGGGTAAAAAATCGCTACTCTGAGCCAAAAAAGAGGCTGGGACAAAAGTCCTAGCCTCTCAATTATTTTTGGACAAAGTCGCTCGTCTAATTATTGTTTACCAGACTGTTCCATGTTCCAGAAGTCTGTCACGGCACCGCGTGAAGCAGAGGATACCGTGTGGGCATACTTACCGAGAACCCCACGGCTATAGAGTGGTGGCAAGGTTGTTTCTGCCTTGCGTTTCGCTAACTCTTCGTCTGAAACGTGCATGGTGATTTCTTTGGTATCTTGATCAACTGTTACCAGATCCCCCGTGTGGAGATAAGCGATTGGACCGCCGACCTGAGCTTCAGGCGCGATGTGTCCGACAACGAGACCATAAGTACCACCAGAGAAGCGTCCGTCTGTCAAGAGGGCCACCTTGTCTCCTTGGCCTTTCCCGACGATCATGGATGACAAGGACAGCATTTCCGGCATACCAGGACCACCCTTAGGTCCTACGAAACGAACAACAACAACATCTCCATCCACGATTTCATCCGAAAGAACCGCTTCAATGGCCGCTTCTTCCGAGTCAAAGACCTTAGCAGGACCCGTGATGTTGCGGACCTTCACACCTGATACTTTGGCAACTGCTCCTTCAGGAGCCAAGTTCCCTTTCAAGATGATCAATGGACCATCCGCACGTTTTGGATGTTCAAGTGGCATGATGACTTTTTGACCTGGTGTCAAATCAGCGAAGGCTTCTAAGTTCTCAGCCACCGTTTTACCAGTACAGGTGATGCGATCTCCATGAAGGAACCCATTCTTAAGAAGGTATTTCATGACGGCTGGCACACCACCGACATTGTAAAGGTCTTGGAAGACATATTTCCCTGAAGGTTTCAAGTCCGCCAAGTGAGGCACGCGCTCTTGGAAATCGTTGAAGTCTTCCAGGGTCAAATCCACATTAGCCGCATGAGCGATCGCAAGCAAGTGCAGAGTGGCATTGGTGGATCCACCCAGCGCCATGGTTACTGTGATGGCATCTTCAAAGGCTTCACGGGTCAAGATGTCAGATGGTTTGAGTCCCATCTCCAGCATCTTGACAACAGCACGACCTGCTTCTTCGATATCTGCCTTTTTGTCTGCTGATTCAGCAGGGTGAGAAGAGGAACCTGGTAAGCTCATCCCAAGGACCTCGATCGCTGTCGCCATGGTGTTGGCCGTATACATCCCACCACAGCCACCAGGGCCAGGGCAGGCATTACACTCTAATTGCTTCACTTCTTCAGCGGTCATATCGCCGTGATTCCATTTCCCAATTCCTTCGAAAACAGACACCAAGTCGATATCCTTACCGTTCAGATTACCCGGTGCAATGGTCCCACCATAAGCAAAGATCGCAGGGATATCCATATTGGCAATGGCAATCATGGAACCCGGCATATTCTTATCACAGCCACCGATGGCTACAAAGGCATCGACATTGTGCCCCCCCATAGCCGCTTCGATAGAGTCCGCAATGATATCACGTGACGTTAGGGAGAAGCGCATCCCTGGAGTCCCCATGGCGATCCCGTCCGCAACCGTAATGGTGCCAAATTGGACCGGCCAAGCTCCTGCATCTTTCACACCTTCTTTGGCCAGTTTTCCAAAATCGTGGAGGTGAATGTTACAAGGGGTATTTTCCGCCCATGTCGAAATCACTCCGACAATCGGTTTCTCAAAGCTTTCATCGGTCATTCCCGTCGCGCGAAGCATGGCCCGGTTGGGAGATTTTACCATGCTATCGTAGACACTACTACGATGGCGTTTGTCTAATTCTGTCATGTCATTCCTCTCGTTTCATTTTTTACCATTATAGCATAAAAGAGGCCACAAAGATAGGCATGGACTTTGGAGAAACAGACAACAGAAAAGTTTCTTTCAAAAATTTCAATTTTTTTGTCAAGTAACTTTACTTTACAAAAAAGTTTTGTTATACTGTTACAGTTGATGAAAATCAAACCTAATTGAATTTATATCTTAAAAGGAGAAAAACGAAATGGCAGTACCTGCACGTCGCACATCAAAAGCGAAGAAAAACAAACGTCGTACGCACTACAAAGTAACAGCACCATCTGTAAACTTTGACGAAGCAACTGGAGATTACTCACGTTCACACCGTGTATCCCTTAAAGGATACTACAAAGGACGTAAGATCGCTAAAGCTGCATCAGCTGAATAATAGAAGGGAGATACCATGCGCGTAAATATTACACTTGAACACAAAGAATCTGGTGAACGCTTGTACCTTACTTCTAAAAACAAACGTAACACTCCAGACCGTCTTCAATTGAAGAAATACTCACCAAAACTTCGCAAACACGTTGTGTTTACAGAAGTTAAATAATAGGTCATTACGTTTCAGTAGAGACGAAAAAACCTTGATTTAATGCAATTCTTGAATTTTCAAATTTCAATGTATTGCAATAAAAATCAACCGAATGACTACATTTTTGACTACATTTTTTGTGAAATAAATTAGATGTTCGGATATATAAGAAACACCCTAGTTCATTGTGAACTGGGGTGTTTCTTATAAGCTAAATCAATAATTTTCTTATATAAATAAATGAATTATTAGATTGTGAGATAATAAACAGGAAGAACTAACTTCTCAACAAAATTAAATGTAGTAAATTCTTCAATTTCTAGAAAATTGATTTTGAACTAATGTAGAAATACTGTAGTATAATAGGATTAAAGAATTAATAGTGAAAAATCAATAAAGTAGGATGGACATATCATGAAAAATCATGAAGATGAAGATTTAAAACTTTTAAAATCAAATTTAGAAGATTATTTTAAAGTAATTATCCCCCAAAAAGACGTAGAGAAGACTTTTTACTTTAATGATAAGAAAAAATTTTTAGGACAGTTTAGCCCTTGGCATCAAGATAAAGGTGGCAATCTGATTAATGACTTTATAAAACAAGTTGAGACTTCTAATACAACTGAGGACTTCTCTTGGCTGAAGATTCTACCGGATGACTTAAAAAAAGAAATAGAAAAAGAAGGTAGACATTTAAATATGCGCTACCAAATCCCAACTCATTTTCATGGAGATATAGATACAGCTACTATTTTCCACTGTTTGGAAAATCCTAGAGGTTATTTAGGGTATTATCAAGATAATCAAATTGATAAAGGTCTTGAGGAAACAAGCCTAAACGGATATTATGGAAAAACCGAAATGTTGCTAGCTAATTCTGAAAAAAAGAAAACTATTACAAATATCAAAATAATTTTAAAAGGATATAAAGAAAAGGAAATTGATATTAAGTCAATTGTAGAAAGAAGATATCAATTAAAAAGTATTAAAGACGTCAAAGATATCATTTACAGTAATCAAAGCAATTTAATGAGTGAAATTAAACATATGTTTGGATTAGAATCTAAGTTTGATTTCAAAAACAAGTCAAAAACAAGTCAAAAAAATCTATTAGAAAAATATTACTATTTGAGAGAGTATTACTCTCAACTCATTCAGATAAATAAGGAATTAGATTTTAAAAAACTAGAAGAAAAGCAAAGTGAAATTGAAAAGATCGCTCAACAAATATGTAATTTAGAAATTTATCCTTTTTCATGTGCTCAACCTGATTTAGGTGAAAATGGCATTGGTGAAAAAATTATTCTCAATTCAGACTTATCTAAGTTGGGTGCGTTCATTGTACTGAGAAGGATCTATAAATATTTAAAGAATAAGGAATCACAAAAACCGGTTTTTGTTTTTCGTAAATATGATACAGCATGGGAGAAATTGTTTAGAAAATTATTTAAAGAAGCAAAGGGGGAAGATTTTGCTAATAATGTTATGGAAAGACTAGAAAATAATTTCTTTTATTGTCAGTTACGACCAATAGGTGGAGGAATAACCGATGGAAATGTAATATCAGTTCCAAACTATAGAAAATTTATGGATATGAAAGAGTCTGCTTTTGATGAAATTACAAAATTACTACCTCGAATTGACGTAAAAAATAATTGAAAAAGATAGCTTATAGCCAAATGGAAAAATTACAAATAAGCAATACGTCTAAAATCAAAAAAGAGCAATATTGCTCTTTTTAATATACGTATAAACTCTCAATCACGGTCTTCTGGAATAAATACATGAATATCAGCTTCATCACTTTGATTCCAATGAATGAATATTCTGCGACCTAATACCTTTTCTTCTATTTTAATTTCCTCAATTTCATAATAAACCTCTTCATTTGCATTAGTACTTTTCTCAAGATAATTTCTCACTTTTTGCTCGAATCTCAACTGTCCAGCATATTCCTTGGAGTTTCGATTTGCTCTAAAATCTTGAGGTGAGATATTGCTTTTATTATTTATACCAAAAAATTGATTGGATTGTGAGTTATTAGCATTACGTTCATCATTTGTAAGCAAATACTTATCAAATGAGTCAGCAATAAAATGCCCTCGATCTTTTGTATTCTCACCTGGAATGGATGAGTCATCAGGATCCTTAACATGGTTAACATTACTTAGAGCAGCAACGAAATAGTTAGTTTTAGGATTTTTTCTAAGTATAATCTTCCACATTATTGGGTTTTCCCGATATATAGGTTCTTTGGTTACTCTACAATCTATTTTTACATTCTTCAAAAAAGTATAATATTTACCATTTGAAATTGACTGCATTTTCCAATTTTTAAACTCACAGTTCCAATTATCAATGTTCAACTCATCACCAAATTGGTTATGAGCAATCGATATCAATGTGATATATGAGCTAATACTATTTGTTGTCATAATTCATTTTTCCCCTATTATTTATTTTTATCTTCGTCATTATTGATAGTTTAATATAGCTCACGTTAATTCTAAAATATCTTTTTGTTTATTATCAAAAACTTTTTTTGAATCAATGATTTTTTGGTAAAAATCATATTCAATCTCAGTAAAGTAACAGAATACTTCAGCACACTCAATTAGAATAGGATTTAGTTCTTCCCTAGGAGACAAACCAACTGAAAACCTAATTCCAAAATCTCCATCAGATTGTTCTGTCCAAAAAGCCTGATGAAATGCGACTTCAGACAAATGAACATAACCAGATGATTTATTGTAAATTTCCTCAATCTCAGGATAATACTCTGATATCCTTTTCTTAAGATTGACATCAGTCATCTTTCTGTTTTGATTATCTTTCAAATTTCTAATAGCTGTACCACTTAAAGTCTCTTTAATAAATAATCTTCTGTCTTCTGATATAAAAGCTGCGAAAACTCTCATAAGATTATCAAGTTGTGTTCGTACTAAAATTCCTGCACAAGTCAGATTTCTCGTTCTTAATAAGTCTATTATTCCATCAATAAATTGAACTCGTCTGTTAAGTGCAGAAATAAAAAACAAATCATCTTCAGTAATGTTTTCACCAACAATACCTGTAGCTATTCTCTTTGATTCTTCACGATATTCTCTTAATTTAATGAAATATGTCTCTATTTCATTAAAATATTCATCATTTGTCATTACATTTCCTCCCAATCTATCTTTCTAATATGGATTCAATCATTGGTTCAATCCCATTTTCAATCAAGTTATCTATCTTACGCTGAGCAGAAAAGCGTCCAACTTCATAGGCTACATAGTGCAAAATCTGAGCAGCCACTTCATTAACAATAAAGGGAAATTGTTCCTTTAAAACTCTATAAGAAAGGGAAGCGAAAGGATCTGCATCTTCAAATCGTTTCAAATATTGCTCGTAGTTAGAATGAATTGTCTGAATGATATAAATCGCGTGTGTATCATCTAACTTCATAAAGACCATTAAGCTTTCAATAAAAACATTACTTTTTTTGATGCATGCTTGACATAACTCTTTTGCTGGCATTTCATAGATAAAGTTTTCTATGTCGTCATCAAAAACACCGGAGCCAATTTTTTCCCATATTGTTTTCTTAAAAGTTCCGTCGTTTCTAATGCTCAACCATGCATTTAATGCATTCAACATTTCAGTAGCGTCTTGATACCTATAATCAGGTTCTAAATTCGTAGCTTTTTCACTAACAGAACGAAGAGAATGTGAAAAAATAATAGGATTTTTAGTCATAACAAAATTAATAATACGTCCCAATGAATACACATCACTTCGTTTATCTGCATCTTTTAAAAGGGCTAGTTGCTCTGGTGCGCAATAAAAGAGTTGACCGAAAGAAGTTGTATCCATTGTTTGATGAGAAGTCAGAGTATTTAGGTTTTTTCCTAATCCAAAATCAGCAATCTTAATTATCCCATTCACGAAGAAAACATTGGTTGGACTTAAGTCTCTATGCAGAACATCTCTTTGGTGGACAAGAGACATAGTATAAAGTATTTGACGCAATATATTGAGCTTAGAATCCTCTGTCAGCTCACTTGCTTCAATATAATTTTCCAATGTATCATCGGCTTTTTCCATTGTGTATGAACAATTACTACTATCGAAATCAAATACTCGAATAATACTCTCGATATCCGAACAAGACTTAGTTATTTCATACTCTCTTTTTAACCTGCTCCTCAACGATTGTCGTCTCACAGATTCCTCATTTAGTTTTTTTACCACTAATCCTGTAGATTTTTGGAAATAAATATCAGCAAAGCCACCCTTTCCAATCTCAACTAAATCTAAATCAATTTCTACTAAATAAAATTCATTTCCTTTTCTTGAGAGTTTTAAAGAATAAACAGAACAAATTTTATCTAATTCATTTATTATTTTCTGCTGATGCTCTATAGCATCCACTTCACTTATCTGACGCTCTGTTAAAAGATATTGTTTGCTGAGTATAAGGTTGAAAAATGAATTGATAATGCCTCTAGATGAAAAGTCCAACAGCTTGTCATTCACATATATCCATCTTGTAGGAAAACCCTGACCATAACTATCTTGGGTATGGAAATGGGTATTAAAAAAAGAAACTAGCTGAGGACCTGATTTATAAGTAAACAGCTCTATCTCATCTCCACAGAATATCTTTGCTAGTCTTTTGTAAAAATCTGGATTGATCAATAGCTCGTCCTCCTTATAGATGGTAATTTTTTAATTTAATAAATGTAGGCAGTGACATACAATCTACTTTCTCAATTAAACAGAGGGTATCGTCTAGAATAGAAAAAATATAAAATCTATCTTGAAATATAGTTACAAAATAGGTATCAAATTCCTTCGCTTTTAAATCTCTGTATTCAAATAATGATTTGAAATCATAATTTAACGCGCTTACAATAATATCATCCGGATTATCAGTCTCGAGTATATCAATCAGCTCAAACGAATATGGAAAAAATAATAAAAGGTTTTTCTGTTTTTCAAGCATTTTCAACACTTTTATGATATCTCTTTCAATACCATACTTTCTAATATTTAAGGAGTTTTTCCCTAATTGAGTGAGCTCCGATATATCTCTTGTTCGGAATGCCACATGGATCTGAGTAGCTTTTACTTCACCGAATTTCTTTTTACTTTCATGAATACCAATTATACCGTCACCATCATTGCTAATACCAGGTGAAAACAAATGACTAGCTTGTAATCTAGTGCTAGATGATAATAATTTAAAGTCTATTTCATAATTTTTTGATATTGCATCACATTGACCATTATTCTCATTTAACGGTTTAGAGAAAAGAGATTGTCCTTTTTCTTTAAAATGAGATGACTTATTAAGTAGCTCTAGCAAATAGTTCTCATAATTACAATCAGGTTCTCCGTCAACAAAATTTTTAATAATAGTAGCTGGTGGCAGCAGTTTAAATTTTATTCGTGGATCAATATTAGGGTTTAAATTTTCTTCCATAGTAATTCCTCTGTGTTATTATACCATTAATATGTCAAGATTTAGATTTTTGGTAATAATAAACAATTATTTCTAATTTATCAATTATACGTCGTTTAAAAAATTATTAATAATAAAAATAATAAAATCTTATGGAACAAACTTAATATATTAGAACGTACGAGAGATATCCTAAACATATTAATCACTATGATCTTTTGGCTAGTATTTCCTATACTTTATGTTGAATGTTAACAACATCTAACCTATTTGTTAGACTTTTTTTATTTACTATGATATAATATATATTAACCTATGAAATGCACGTATTTATCTATATAACTAGAAAGGAATAATTATGCCTGAAACAAATAAATATCAGTATTGTATGTACAACAATGAAGTGCTTGAACTTCACGTACTAGAAGAAGAATTCTACAGAAACAAGCAAGAAACAAAAAACAGGTACAGAGGTCAACTACTATGCCCTGGGTGCCGACAAGTACGATTATCTATAAACGAGAATAGTAATAATAATAGTATTTATCTTGCTGCTTATCCAAACTCTCATCATTCTGAAAATTGCGAGTATTTACTTAACTCTGCAACTAAACGAGAATTAAAAGTATTCTATGATCAAATTTCTCCTGATAGAGCTGAAAAAATGTTAGAACATATTTTAGAAGACAGAGTAGCTGTGGTAAATCCACCTCATAATCAGAATCTTAATGATGATGTTAACAAAGACGAGGGTGACAACTACAAATTGACAAATGAAAACGGGACTAGAAAATACTTACCTAGAAGGTCATTACAGTTAAGAAAAATGGAAGAATCTGATCATTTAGTAATGTACTATGGAGAATGCAGATTGTTTATAGCGCAAGGTAAGTGGGACAACTTCTATCTGAGAATTTTTCGTAATGATGAAACTACCAATTTTCTATGTAGTCTAAAAATTCCAAAAAATGTTTTTAATTACTTATCAGATGAAATTAATTTTATTCCTTGTGAAAAAGATTTAGATGTAAATAACTCTATGGAAAATTCCGTTCTTGCAAGAATAGCTTTTATCTCTACAATTGAGAAAAAATCATCATTTTTTGATGGGAAAATAACCCATTCTAAACTATTAAAGGTAATTCAACTATAAATTAAACTTCTTCATAAAATCCTGTAGCAACTATTCTTATAGTTGCTATTTTACTGATTATAAATAGCAATAATATGAAGTATCTAAGTATGGTATAATAGTAACAAAAACAGTATTGTATGCTTTTGGTCTGTTACCAATTAAATAATAGTTTATCTTTCAAAACGGAGTAATAAAATGACTTTTGATAATCTTGTACATCAGATTAATGAACTTGCAGAAACGCAACGTGATAGAGGAACATATTTTGAGTATTTAGCACGTGCCTATTTTCAAAATGAACCAACAAACCAGAATGAGTTTAAGAATGTATGGATGCTAGCAGATGTTCCAGAGGAATTTGGAATACCTAAAGTTGATCTTGGAGTAGATTTAGTTGCTGAAAAGTATACTGGTGAATTAGTAGCGATTCAGGCAAAATTCTATAATCATAGTATCCAAAAGTCTAATATTGATTCTTTTTTAGGGGAGCTTGGAAAAGACTATTACGAATCAGGTATTATCGTTGCTTCTACTGATAAATGGGGCAAAAACGCTGAAAAAGCTCTAGCAGATCGTAGTGATGTTATTCGTATTGGTCTTTCAGATCTTAGAAATTCTCAGATTGATTGGTCAAAATTCTCCTTTGAATCACCAGAAGTAGTCACTGTTAAAGCTAAAAAGAAATTAAGATATTATCAAGAGAGTGCGATTCAGTCTGCATTGAATCATTTTAGAGAAAATGATCGTGGACAACTTATAATGGCTCCAGGAACAGGTAAGACTTTTACAAGTTTAAAAATTGCCGAAGCAATGGCAAGAGAGGCGTCTAAAGAACAATATACGATTCTTTATTTGGTGCCTAGTATTCAGCTTCTTACTCAGACTTTAAGAGGTTGGAATAATGATACAGAAATGACCATGTCTTCGATGGCAGTTACTAGCGATAGAAACGCAAGTCGTGGTAGTGTCAAGCAAGATGAGTCCAATATAGCTATCAAGGCTAGTGATATTGGTTATCCAGCAACAACTTCTTCAAAAAAGGTTGTTGAGAACTATCTAGAATTAATGACAAGACCCAAAAAAGAACTATTAGTTGTTTTTGGAACTTACCAGTCAATTGAAGTTCTTGGAAAAGCTCAAAAGGAAGAATTCCCAGAATTTGATTTAATTATTGCTGATGAAGCCCACCGCACTACTGGAGCGAAAGCTTTGGGAGATGAAGCATCAGCATTTACAAAAGTACATAGTAATTTAAATGTCAAAGGGATTAAACGCCTTTACCAAACAGCAACACCAAAATTATATGGTACTGATGCTAAGAAAAAAGCAGAAGAAAATTCAATCGTTATTTCTAGTATGGATGATGAAAGCCTATATGGTAGTGTATTCTATCGTTTAGGTTTTGGAGATGCTATTAGTCACGATATCCTAACTGATTATAAACTAATGGTTTTGGCAGTTGATGAAACAGTTGTTCAGAAAGACATGCAAAAATCTCTTGCTGATTCAGAGAATGGGCTGAATATTGATGATGTAGGACGTATCATTGGTGTTTGGAATGGAATGATTAAGCGTGAAAGTTTTGCAGATAAAGTTTCTGGAGAACCGATGAAAAGAGCTATAGCCTTCTCACGAACCATTGAAGATAGTAAGCGCCTATCACAACAGTTTGAGAATGTTGTAAATGACTATCTAAATAGTGATGAAGGGTACTCTGTTAATGTTCGTCATGTTGATGGTAGCATGAATGCCCTTGAGAAGAATGAGGCTTTAGATTGGTTAGCAAGTGATGATATACCTGAAGATTCAGCACGAATTTTATCAAATGTTCGCTTCCTAACTGAAGGAATTGATGTTCCTAATCTAGATGCAATTATATTCCTTTCACCTCGCAAATCACAGGTGGATATTGTTCAGGCTGTCGGTCGAATCATTCGTAAATTTGAAGGTAAAGATTATGGCTACATTATTTTACCTATTGTAGTTCCTGAGGGTGCAACGCCAGAATCAATTTTAGACAATAATAAAACATACGATGTTATCTGGCAGGTGTTAAACGCATTGCGTTCAGTTGATGAACGCTTTGAAGCAACTATTAATAAACTGGAATTAAACAAACAGAAACCTAAAAATATCCAAGTTATTGGAGTGGGTGCTGCTCCAGACGACCCTAATTTTAATGACGGTTTTGTGAAAGAGCCGACAGTTGCTTATCAGACAGAATTAGAACTAGACTGGGAAGCCGTCGAAGGGGCAATCTATGGTAAAATTGTCCAAAAGGTCGGTGATAGACGTTATCTAGAGGATTGGTCTAAAGATGTAGCTGATATTGCGAGACGTCACATTCAAGGAATTGAGTTCATCTTAGAACAAAATCCTGATAGTAAATCTGCTTTTGAGAAATTTCTTCAGAGCCTTCAACACAATATCAATGAATCAATTGACCAAAGTCAAGCGATTGAGATGTTAGCGCAACACTTAATTACTTTACCAATTTTTGATGCACTCTTTGGAGAATACAGTTTTGTTAAGAACAATCCAGTAAGTTCCGCGATGGAACAAATTGTAGAAGAATTATCACAATTTGGTTTTGAAAAAGAGCAGAAAGAGTTGCAACCATTTTATGATTCAGTTCGTTTACGTGCAGAGGGGATTGATAATGCCCAAGCTAAGCAGAAAATCATTATTACTCTATACGATAAATTCTTTTCTACTGGGTTCAAATCAACCACAGAAAGATTAGGTATTGTCTTTACTCCTGTAGAAGTTGTAGATTTTATTGTCAAATCAGTCGATGTAGTCTTGAGGAAGCACTTTGGTAAGACTTTAGCGAGTGAAAATGTTCATATTTTAGATCCATTTACTGGAACTGGAACATTCATCACTAGAACATTGCATTACTTGAAATCACTAATGGATAGTGGTGAAATTACCTTTGATGACATTCTAAGAAATTATACACAAGAATTGCATGCTAATGAAATTGTTCTTCTAAGCTATTACATTGCTGCCATTAATATTGAAGCTGTATTTGATGAAATTAATGGTGATGAACCATATGCACCATTTGAAGGAATTGTCTTAACGGATACTTTTGAATCGACAGAAATAGAAGATACACTTGATGATTCTTTCTTTGGTACTAATGACAAACGTTTAAAACGCCAACAAGAAAAACCAATTACTGCTATTATTGGTAATCCACCCTATTCTATTGGACAAAACAGTGAAAATGATAATAATCAGAATATCTCTTATCCAAAATTAGATAAACGATTATCTGATACATATGTTAAAACCAGCAATTCAGTTACTTCAAAAGGTCTTTACGATTCATATGTTAAAGCTTTTCGTTGGGCGTCAGATAGGCTGGAGAATAAAGGTGTGATTGGATTCGTGACGAATGGTAGCTATCTTAACACTAATTCTGCTGATGGTTTACGTGCTTCTCTCTATGAAGAATTTAATCATCTATATATCTTTAATTTAAGAGGAGATCAAAGAACAGTAGGGGAGCAATCACGTAGGGAAGGGGGAAAAATTTTCGGTTCTGGTAGTCGAACGCCTGTTGCGGTTTCAATTCTTGTAAAAGATGGATCAGATAGTCACCAACTTCATTACTATGACATAGGCGATTATCTATCACGAAAAGAAAAATTAAATATTATTTCCAAATATGGAGATATATCAAAGATAGTTTGGCGGGATATCATACCTGATGGTAATTTTGATTGGCTCAACCAACGAGACCCAAATTACCAGAAGTACTCTTCTCTAGTTGGAGATTGTGGCTCTGTGTTTATCTCAAATTCTCTTGGAATAAATACTAACCGAGATATTTGGGTGACGGGTTTCAATAAAAATAAATTGAGGGACAAAGTCAAGATTTTAATAGAAAATTATAACAACGAGATGAAAAAAGTTTCAGCTTTACCTAGCGACGAACGTGAAAATTCATTAACGACAAATGAAGGTATAGTTAAATGGACAAGCGAATTAAAGAGACAAGCTTTAAAAGGGGTAAGACATATTTATCGTAGTCAAGAAGTTCCTTATTTATATAGACCATTTACAAAAAAATGGTTATATTATGATAAAGATTTTGTGCATAGAGCAGGAAAATATTACAAAAAATTTGGAGATAGAAATCTTGTAATTACAACTAGTGGAAGAGGTTCTACAAAAGACTTTTCAGTATTGGTTTGTGATACTATTCCTGATATGAATTCTATGTCTGCTGGTTCTCAAGGTTTCATGCGGTATGATAACGAAGTTGATGAAACGTCATTGTTCCAAAACAATGATAATATGAATCAAGCGTTTGCAGATAAGCTGGGATTGAATTTGGATGACACCTTTGCTTATGTTTATGGGTTGCTCAACTCTAAAGAATATCAAGAGAAGTATGCTAATGATTTGAAGAAAGACCTCGCAAGAATTCCTATTGTAAAAAATAAGGAGAGGTATGTTGAAGTTGGTCAGAAATTGATGGACTTACATCTTAACTATGAAGAAGTTCCTGTCTATGATGGAGTTGGAATTACGACAGCAAAGAATCCAAGTTACAAAGTAACCAAGATGAGATTCGCTAAAAAACGTGATGAAAAAGGAAAATCTGTAAATGATCTATCTACAATCATATTTAACAGCGACATCACCATCAGTAATATTCCTGAAAAAGCATATGAATATGTTGTAAATGGACGCTCTGCTATTGAATGGATTATAGATCAGTATCAAGTTAAAACTGATAAAAAATCAGGAATTACAGATGATCCAAATGACTACAGTGAAGATGAAAAGTATATCTTCAATTTACTATTAAGAATTATCAATGTATCTGTCCAGACAATTGATTTAATTAATAGTTTGCCTAAATTTGAGGTAGAGGAGTAATTAATTATGTTTGAAAAATCTAGTTTGAGTATCGAGACGGAATTGATATGCGATATTTCAAAACGTTTCAAAAAATTAAGAGGCAATACTCCAGCTGATCTGATCTCCACTCAAAAAGGTACTGTAAATCGTATAGAGAATGGGAAAAATACTACTAGTGGCAATTTCGTTACTTATTCTATATTATGTGAGTATTCAGATTATTTTGGGATTGAAAAAGAAAGATTGATTTTTGGGAATGATAAAGAGTTAGAATTAATCTTAAAAAAAATATTTCTTAAAATTGCGTCAAGCATTGGATTAGAAGACACTTTTCCTTTAGATGTAACGACAGTTATAACTAATATTTTTCGGATTTTTTCGGATTTTAATAGGTGGTACAAAATTAAAAGATTTGAAGCCAATGTTACGGATTCAGAAATTGACTTTGAATCTATGTTTGAAATATTTTGGAGATTAATGAAGAATAAAATAATTCTATCTTTTAAAGAACACGTAGTTAAAAAGGTACTTGATGAGTCTAATCAACAATTTAAATTTAATCAAATAGATAAAGAGTTTACAATATGGTACTATAATTATTTTGCAAAAAGTATTGTACCTACTTCTTTGGAAAAATTAAAAACTAATAGTATTTTTAAAATTGGTTTTATGGTGGATAATCTTATAGATGAACATCTTGTCACAAATATTCCAAACTCATATCTAGAAGATGTGCCACTTGAAGAATTTTATCTTCCTTCAAAAACAATTTCATTCACTGGAGGGAAACAAAGCGAAGAAGCAATACAAGAAATGGCCAGATTTATTAACGATGCAAGTCAAGCTACTACAATTGAACGTATTCTAGAATGGGATAAGAAAAAATATTTCGAAGGAATTGAATCGATAGATTATCACGAGATGCCATTTATTAATCAGACTAAAAAAGTTAAGATTACAGAGCTCCTAAAACGAGTATTAGAAACTCCTGAAACATTTAATGATGTTCACAATTTAAATAGAACAAATGAAAAAATTTCTGGAATTTTAACAGTTAATAGTCAAACTTCCAATTTATTTCAAGAAGAATTTAATAAAGTAATTTTAAAACTCATTGATGATTTGGTACGTTACCAAAATAACTACATTAACTTTATAAAATGGGAAGAACTTGAAACCTTTTTATAGAAATATAACTTTCAACCGGATACTTAAGTGTCTGGTTGTTTTTTATTTCGTTCTTCAAATGAGTAGAAATTAAGAACAGAATTAAAAATTTACAGAATAAAATACAAGATATAATAAAATCATCAAAGAACAGCAAAGCTTTGACAATCGATAACTAAAAGAATTGCAAATCTTTTACTCATTCAACAGGAAGTTGCTGATTCCTGCTTTTATTCTGAAAGGAAGAAATTAATTATGCGTACAAATAATCGTAAAAATGGCTATTCAGCCAATACTGCAAAGCAATATGTAGATCAGAAACAAGCAATTCACTGCCTAAGTACAGAGTTTGAAGCGCAAATCAAATTCGAAGATGGGCAACCTACAGGCGAAATCATCGGGCACAAGGCATGGTTCTCTCAAAAAGGGTTACCTCCTTTCCAGGTTAAATTTGAATCTGAGGTTGAGCTTCCGCCTTATTTAGCCATGGTTGATTTTGACAATCTTGAAGCCTGCGAGGTCGGCTACAATGTCTATTTCCGTGCTAACAGTGTTAAAGAGGTCAAATGATGACTACTAAAGAGCTTGCTCAATACTTGCTTCAAGCCCTGAACATGGTGCTTGGGAGTATTATGCAGGGAGAAACTAGCTTTTCTAACAGTTTTGCAGTCAGTATCAAGCAAGATGGCTTTCTATTTATCCCACGATTGCCAGCCGGATACATCATAGATGATGAACTTTATCAGAAAATTTTTCTGATTGCTAATGCAGCACTCTATCCGAAATATACGGTTCTCAAACAGAATTCAGCATACTTTCTTGCTCTTGAAACAGATGATATCCATGTTCAACGAGGTTTGTTCTTCCCATGGAAAGAAGGGATTTCTGAAAGGCTTGTAATTCCGGATTTGGATCAATTTGTTTTGAAACAAGAAGATAATATCATTCCAATCATGAAAAATCTTACTCTTGACTATAACAAAGTAACTTCTATAGCTATCGCAGGAAATAGTGGTTCCGGAAAATCTTATGCTCTTACGTACTTTCTAAGCTTGCTGAAAAATTTTTCTGACTTAATCATTGTCGATCCTAAATTTGATACGCCTTCTCGTTGGGCTCGTGAAAATGATATTGCTGTGATTCACCCTCAAAAGAACCGCTCAAAATCAGATTTTGTTTCAGAAATCAATGAGAATCTCAGCACTTGTCTAAATATCATTCAGCAACGTCAAGAAATTCTTTATGATAATCCTGAACACCAATTTGACCATTTGACTATTGTCATTGATGAAGTATTAGCTTTGAGCGAGGGGGTCAATAAAACAATAAAAGAATCTTTCTTTTCTCTCTTGTCTCAAATTGCTCTTCTTGGACGTGCAACTCAAGTTCATCTTCTATTAGTTAGTCAACGTTTTGATCATAACACAATCCCAGTTTCTGTTCGAGAACAACTGAATGTATTGATTCAAATCGGAAATATTAATAAGAAAACAACACAATTTCTGTTTCCAGATCTAGATCCAGAAGGTATTGTCATCCCAATTGGAAAGGGGACAGGTTTGATTCAAATCATTGATAATGAGCATCCTTATCAAGTTCTTCCCTTGTTATGCCCGACTTATTACACAAAGAAAGGAATTTTGTGATGGAGAAGACATTTTTTCAGAAGACATTCAATCTATCTAGATATCTATTAGTTTTTGTAATTCTTAATACTTTTTTGAGTTTAACTTCTCGTCTTTTAATATTTTTGTTTGATAATGAAGTTTTTTCAAGAAAAATTGTCGTAATCCAAAATAAATTGTATCTGGTTTCTATGATCTTTTTATTAGTTGCTATTACGCTGTTGCTTCTCCTTTCAACTTTATTAGCAATTGAACTGACAGATAGATATAAAACAGACGAAATATCTAACTCTTTTGAATCAGTGAAACAAACTATGAGACTACGTTATTTTTTAATACAACACGAGACTATCCCAAGTAGTGTAAATAGTTTTCAAAAAAATCCAATTTTACAGGATTTTAATAAATCTGTTGCGGGCAGTATTGTTGATGTAAGAAATGAAAGCGTAGTAGTTGTTCTAAAATATCCGGTATCTCAGCAATCTCAGCAAATTTTTAGAAGTATGGAATCACATGTAAAAGAAGAAATCTCGAATTACAATCCAAACTTTTATTTTTCATCTCCGATAAGAATTGGAAATAAACTGTTTTACAAAGGTTCAAAAAGATAGTGAAAATAGAGTGTTTGACTCACATCGTGAAAGTCAAACACACTCTATTTTCTTAAACATTTTACATTCAATGGGGCTACTACGACCCCCATTGAATCAATAATCAATAATCAAAAATTTTAGTCATTACACTGAAATTTTTACTGATTTTTTGAAAAAACGAATTAGGAAGAGGTAAAAAATCATGGTGAAAAATCGACGTTCAAATAAATGGACGTTCATAATGTATCGAGATAGTGCTCCATCAGATTACTTGGATATTCTTGATGGTGCACAAATCCCTTATGTGCTAAGTCCTTGGCATGATAAAGATGTTAACAAAGAAACAGGAGAACTGAAAAAACCTCATAAACATGGTGTTTTATTCTTTGATTCTCTAAAAAGTTACTCACAAGTTTCTGAATTGTTGACTGAAAAACTACATACTCCTTCACATGTTGAAATTGTCATGTCAGCTTCAGGATTGTATAATTACTTCACTCACGCTGAGAATCCAGAGAAAACCAAGTATGATCCGAATGATATTGAGTCGGGTTGTGGATTTGATCGCAAAAAATTTCTACTAGAAAATGATTATGAGTCTCTATTAGCCTACGCCCTTGATATTATCGATACAATGGGATTCACTGAATTTGGTAGTTTAGTGAGTTATGCTCGTAAAAATGATCCTGATCTACTTCGTCTGATTATACAAAAAACTTACTTCTTCTCGAGACTTCTTGATTCTATGAGATATAGCAAAAGAGAAGAACAATTTAAAGATCTAGAAAAAAGTAAGTTGCTCATGCAGCCTAAAAAAAATAATAAAAAAAGAGATGGAGATCTGGATCGATGACTTCTAGTGAATTAACGAAATTAATTCAGATTGAGAGATTATTAATTTCTTTGACAACGTTGGCTCAGAGTCATAATCATGAAAATAAGCATTACAATATTCTCACTCAAAAAGAATTACTTTCGCTTTTTAAGATTTCCCCAAACACTCTAAAATCCTGGGAAAAGACGGGACTAAAGCGTCTTGAACCACCTATTGAGGGAACTCGAACAGTTTATTACAAAATGGAGGATGTAATAAACTATTTAACTCCTTAACTTTAAAAATGTGCTAAAATAGTAATATCACATGGAATAGTGTGAGGTTGTTATTTTAGCCTTTTATATATTCGAACGTGAAAGGCTACTATGCAGAAGGAAACTATTATTCACAACAATCGAAAAGTCATTAAAACTATCAAGAGTAATGGAACTATTAGCTATACGCAACGTGGTGTGTATATTGGTGTGGATGTTAAAACTGGGAAAAAAGTTACATCATCTATTACTGCTAAAACTCTAAAAAGTCTTGATAGAAAAATCATTCAAGCTCGGATTGAATTTGAAGCGAAGGGCTCAACGATCAAAGAGACCTTGCTGATTAACAACTTTGAAGAGTTAGCTGAAGCCTGGTTTGTCAGTTTTGTAACTTGGGTGACTTCTCAGAATACTATTAACCGAGTTCGAAGCTATCTTGATACCTACCTAATTCCTAAATTTGGAGAATATAGGCCTGAAGAAATAAAATCTGCAGATGTTCAGATTTGGGTTAATGAGCTAGCCCAACAATCTAAAAAGTCTGTTGAATCAGGTGTTAAGAAATCCCAAAAGGGACACGCAAAAGATTTCGGTGCAGTTATCTATAAACTCAGTGATATTTTCGATTATGGGATTACGAATTTCGAACTTTCTCATAATCCAGCTCGGACAGTAAAAATCCCTCCAAAACCGAAGGTGGTAAAGGAGAGAATCATGGTATTGCACGGAGAGGACTTGGCTACTTGGCTGAACTATCTTGATACTCTTCCCGATACTCGAGCTAATCGACGATTTAAAGTTATCTGCGACACGCTGCTAGCTTCCGCACTTCGAATCAACGAGCTTCTGGCTTTGACAATTAATGATTTAGATTTTGATGCTAATGAAATTATTGTCAATAAAACACTAATGTGGAAAGTTGGAAATAAGAAACTTGGGATTAAGGGCGAGATTGTTTGCAAGAGCAGTGCCAAAACTGATGCTGGTAACAGAAGAGTTACAGTTCCAAGGCAAGTTTTGGATGATTTAAAAGCTTTTCATGCTGAGATGAGTGATTACTTTGTGAGTAATGATTTACCAACTGTGAATCTAATTTTCCCAACAATTTACGGGAACTATATGTGTGACAGAAATGAACGTGCAACGCTTAAAAAGCGTTTGACTGAGTTGGGACTACCAAACTATGGTTTCCACCTTTTCCGTCATACACATGCTTCTTTGATGCTGAATGCTGGTGCCAACTGGAAAGAACTCCAGATAAGAATGGGGCATAAGTCGATTAAAACAACTATGGACACTTATGCTGAATTGGCACCGAAAAAGAAAGCAGAAGCAGTTGAAATCTACCTCAAAGAAATTGCAAAATTGACGGCATAGCAAAATGACTACATTTATGACTACATTTTCTACAGAACAATCTAGAAACGTTGATATGACAACGTTTAAATGGTGCTAAAATAACATTAACAACCTTTACAGAAGTGAAGTAAGCATTCAATACGAATCAATACAGAAGAAAAACGCTGATTTCAAGCGTTTTTTCTTTTTACCAAATGCGAACTATTGTACTGTATTTCAATTCAAACTCTACCTTTTACTCTACCTTTTTTAGATAAATATATCATCTGGATATTGAAGTTAAGCCCTACTATCATTTCGATGGTAGGGCTTTTTAATATTTGGTACACTAACTTCTTATCTATATTTTGGTGGATTTTAAGTTGACATCTACAAAGTTTAATGTTAGAATACATTCAAAAATATATTTGAATGAGGTGTTTTATGATTCAAAATGTTGTTACTTCAATAATCCTGTATTCTGGGACAGCCGTAGACTTACTTATTATCCTAATGTTATTTTTTGCCAAAAGAAAAAGCAGAAAAGACATCATTAACATCTATTTAGGACAATTTCTAGGCTCTGTTAGTCTAATATTGCTAAGTTTACTTTTTGCATTTGTCTTAAATTATATTCCTAGTAAAGAGATTTTAGGTTTGCTCGGTTTGATTCCAATTTTCCTAGGACTCAAAGTTTTGCTTTTAGGAGATTCTGATGGAGAAGCTATTGCAAAAGATGGTTTGCAAAAAGACAATAAAAACCTGATTTTTCTAGTCGCTATGATTACTTTTGCAAGTTGTGGTGCTGACAATATTGGTGTTTTTGTCCCATATTTTATTACCTTAAATTTAGCGAATTTGATAGTGACTTTACTTACCTTTCTAGTCATGATTTATCTCTTGGTTTTTTCTGCCCAAAAATTGGCACAAGTCCCTTCTGTTGGAGAAACTTTGGAAAAATATAGCAGATGGTTTATTGCCGTTGTCTATTTAGGACTGGGGATATATATCCTGATTGAAAACAACATTTTTGACATGCTATGGACTATGTTAGGCTAGGAGAAAAAATTATGAAAAAAGATAGTATCTGTCAAGTGGATGTTATAAATCAACAAAATGTTACAACCGCAACGAACTACCTTGAAAAGGAAAAAGTCCAAAAATCACTTCGCATTTTATCAAAATTTACCGATAATAAACAGATAAATATCATCTTTTATCTCCTTGCCGTCGAAGAACTCTGTGTCTGCGATATAGCCTGTTTATTAAATCTCAGTATGGCATCTGCCTCCCACCATCTTCGTAAACTAGCCAATCAAAACATCTTGGGCACTAGAAGAGAGGGGAAAATTATATATTATTTTATAAAAGATGAGGAAATCAGAGATTTTTTTAATCAACTAGGATAACAACTATTTTTACTACTTTTCCATGATTATAGGGAGATTATATATGAAATTTTTTGATGAAAATTACTCACAAGAAATACCTACTCATAGCAAATGTTTAAGAAAAAAGTATAATTTAAAGCAAACCGACTTGGACTATAAAGAAATTATTTTCTAAGATATTACCAAGTTTGTTGATGATTTGTTTTACCACTGCTTCAGCTCTATTATATTTAGAGATTTAGAAACTGTAGATAGAAGTGAAGTAAGCATTCAATACGAATCAATACAGAAGAAAAACGCTGATTTTAAGCGTTTTTTCTTTTTGCCAAATGCGAACTATTGCACTGTATTTCAATTCAAACTCTACCTTTTTCACTACCTTTTTTGTAAAATAAATTAGATGTTCGGATGTATAAAAGACAGTAGATTTTCTTCTACTGTCTTTTTTATTATATCAAAAATAGATTTTATATAGCGTGATACAAAATTTAATACTTTAAAACTACTATTTGCGGTTAAGTTGTTCTGAATATGAATGGATTTCTTGTTCACATCTGTCAATTTCTACTATCAAAGATTTCAAATCTTCATTTGGATTATTGCAATATCTTTCATAGTATGTTTTCCCTAATAATTTCCATAAATTATCACGATGCTTCTTTAATTTGAAAATTTGTCCTTGTGCCTGAGCTGCATTAGTTAGTTCTTTTAACTTAGAAGAGAAATCAGATAAAAAAGAATTCTCAACTTTTAGTCCATCTAAATTTTCATCAGAAACTAAGTTGCTATTTGAATAATCTGTCAGGCTATCTCCACAAGAAACACAATAAGAGCAATCTTGATCATTAATTGAGCCACAATTATGACAGTAGATTTCCATATTGTTGCCTAACTGGACATTGTTTGAATTTTCAATGTCTATAAAATTGGATTCTTCTTCACTAGCAAACTCTCCTGATTTTTTAGCTTCTATGAATTCTGTGGCTGTTGGCTTACGATTATGTATTTCTTCAAATATTTGAATCCATTCTTCTTTAGTCATAAAACTCTCCAAATGTTTAATAATTTACTATCGTTGTAATAAAAATCACAAAGGCTAAAATTGCCAGAGCAAAATGTAGGATAAGGTTTGTTGTTTTTTTCAAGCCAATTACCCAAAACACTAGCGCACCTAAAATTAGAAATATTGACAAATCTTCTGATATCAATTTAGCAAATACACTTATCAAGAGAAGAATCGCAGTAAGATATGTGTAAAAATCTTTAGAAGAACCAAGTCCCTGAATGGATTTGTTTACATTATTATATTGTTTTTTATTCTGATTGATTTGTCTAACATGTTGTAATGAAGAACCACATGCTTTACAAAATTTACTTCCCTCTTTATTTTGAGAACCACACTTTGAACAATACATTTTTTATTCCTTTACATTTATTATTAAAATTAATTAAGGCGATTACAATAGTATTTTATCACTACATTATGGATAATGTCAATAATGATGATGTATGTTGTTTTTCTTTCCTAAATTTGTAAATCTGTTCCTCTCAGAAATATCTCTAAAAACTTCTACACTAATTGTCTTTCCGACTTAATTGATAAGAGTACATCACGGGGATAAGAACAATGGTGAGGATGACGATCCCCATTACATAAGGGACAGCGAACTGAATACCTGCTTCAAGAAGAAGGATCAAACCTCCGAGGACCCACAATTTCCCTGCCAAGCGATGGGTTTTGTGCCAGTTATCTTCACTCTGCAAAGTCCAAGGCAGACGGATTCCAACCGTATGGTTCACTTTCAACTTAGGCATGTAATTGCCCATGATCACAAAGATGAACCCTAGCAGAACCGAAACAAAAACTGATGGATTAGTAGTAGATCCTAGCGCCTTGCTATAGATGAGATAGGAGCTACTTAAGGAAACGATTGGGGTCAACCAGTAAATCGCTCTGATCATTTTTTCATTCATAGCGCTATTCTTAGAATCGCGACCGATCATAAAGATCATAAACAGATGCACCATGAGATCGAAAATAGGAAGACCAAACACAACCAGGGGTTTCGATTGGAAGTTATTGGGCTGGCCAGCAAAATTGAAGTGAATCGGGATTTGGTTAGGTAATTGCGACCAAATCATCAGCCCCCAAAGCATGGGGAAAAGGATCACCATAGAAGTTAATAGCAATAGTTTTTTATTCGTTTTCATCAGTAGAGTCTCCTTTCAAATCAACGAGCCAGACCATTAAATCCTCCAAGACAGAAGTATTGAGTTCATAGTAGATAAAATTCTTCTCTTTTTCTTCTCGAATTAAATCCGCTTGCTTGAGGATGCTTAAATGATGGGAAATGGTCGCTCCTGCTACATCAAAGTGGCTAGCGATATCTCCAGCAGATAATTTTCCCGTCTTTAGCAGTTCTAAGATCCTTCTTCTTATCGGATTTGATAAAGCTTTAAATGTTTGCGCAAAATTCATTCTTTATCTCCACTAATCTATTTAGATATCTTTCGAAATAGATTATACAACTCCACTATCATTTTGTCAACTCTATTTAGAAAAAAATCTAAATAGTTTCTGTTGTAAAAAATTATCAGACCTAAGACCTATTTTCAAAAAGAAACCCCTTCCTTAAGTTTTCTTTAAGCAAGACGCACTATAATAAAACCATCAAATGAAGACCTCCTAACTTTATTTGATAGAAAATCCTAAACTTTTTCATAATAATCTCCCTATAAGGGCCACCAAAACCGGTGGCCTTTTTTCTGGGAGTGAGACAGAACAATCTTTTAAAATTGATTCGCTTCCTTATTTTTTGGCTTAGGTTGAAAAGGTTCCCCAAACCTTTTCAATTGTCTCACCCCCGCACAGTTGATTAGATATTCTTTGGAGCTATAAGAGCGAACAAAGATACCAATCAACCACTGCGTCATGTAACTATTACTAAACCTATTTCATCGCACCAAGCCTAATTAGGTACATTGATGCAGTTCGAACGACAGTGAGAACTACGGTCCTTAGAAAATTGAATGAGGTGAACTCAGATAGTTCAACCGAATTTAGAGATATTGATGCAGTTTGAGCGAAGCGAAAACTACGATCCTTTCCCGAAACTATTTTTCATCATAACGCGAAAAAGCCTCTGCAAAAATCTGGATCCTCAGTCTAGACTTCTGTAGAGGCTTTTCATCTTTTATCTCTCTTCCATTACATATCTTTGTGGATGCGATAGGTATTGTAGGCTGTGACCACATTAGCAACAGCGCTGACCCTTGAACTGCGTGCGATATCGGCTTGTAGGGCGTTGGCCTCTTCTTGCAAATTCACTTGTGTTTCTTGGAATTGTTGCATTTCAAGCAGATTATAAGCTTCTGGGAGGGTTGAAGCGCGTCCTTCTGTGATTAGGTTGTAGAGTCGAAAAAGGTCATGGTAGTTATAAAATTTTTGTGGAAAACCTTGCAGCCCTTGTTGGTAGGCTGATTGGCTGATTTCCTGGTTGTAGAGGGCCTGAGCATTGGCTAGAGCTTGCTTAGCTGGAGCTACAAACACAAAATATTTGAACGCAATGAGCCCACCCATCAAACCAAGCATCAAGAGAAAGCCGTTCATCAGATGGCTTTGTTCTAACAGAAAAATCGTGAAGGCGAAAAGAAGATTGAGGGCCAGTGTGACCGTGATTGGCCCATTGAGTCTCTTCGCTGCTCGATTCAAGCGATTTTGTTGCCGCTGAACTTCATCCCAAGCAACTGCTGCAGGGGCTGTTAGCACGCGCTTTTCATCTAATAGCTGTAAAATTTCTTGTGTCGTCATTGTAAATCTCCTTTTGTTATCAGCTTATCTTCTAGAATTGACCTTATTTTATCAAAAATCCTTTCCTAAAAAAGGGCCATGTAAACTATAGTTTCATTTTTCTTAAAAATAAGAAAAATTCTCGTATTTTGACCGAAAATTAAACTCAGAGTTTAATTTTATTTCTTTTTGAGCTATACTAGGGGAGTACAATAGAAAGGAAGTTTCTTATGTCCTCATCTTCTCCATTTGGTCCAACATTTCGTAAAATTCGTGAAGCGCGCGGTCTTTCTCTCAAAGAAGTCGCTGCAGATATTGTCTCTCCTCAGTTCCTCAGCCAATTTGAGCGCTCTCAAAAAGGAGTAACCATCGAAACCTTCTCTCGCCTCTTGCTGTCTATGGGGGTGGATTGGGATACCTTTTTGTCCCATTATCCTGGCTTAACCATTCAAAATTTTAGTCCCATTTTGATGAAATACATTAATCAAGAAAATATGGATTTCTTAGCGATTATTGATCGGTTAAAACAGGAGAAATCACCTGTAGCAGAGGAAAACAAAGAGCTCTGGCAACTCTATTTGCGCTCGCTCGAAATCAATGTCAATAACGCGATGGGAAAAGAAATCCACTTAGAGGACGCACCTGTCTCGATTCAACGCATCGCCCAAGAAGTACCTTTTGCCTATCAAAATGAAATTGAGCAAGACTTCACCATTGCCCTTTTATCCGTCTTGCCTTATGAAGTGGTGGCTAAGATTCGAAAGGAGTCACTAGAACTGTTTGAAAGCAGTTATTCTGCCTACTCTGCCAATGCACTGGCCTCTTTGCTGCTGAATTTGGCCAACTACTTGATTAAAAAAGAACTCTACCTAGAAGCGAAAAATTTTCTCCAGTCCATTAACCAGCTTCGCAAGCGCAAACCGATTTTGAACACCAGCATCTCCATGCAGTTGGAATTTATGCAGGTCTATGCCCTCCTTGGCTTAAATGAAAAGGAAGGAATTTACCGTGCCAAGCAGGTCATGAAAGCACTTGAAGGCTTGATTGCACTTGAAAATTTCGGAACCCCCTTGGTTCAAATCAAAACCAAATTTATGCTCCGAGTTAATGAACTCAACCAAACCGGCATTGATTTCTTCAGTGAATAAATCCCTCTCCGTCTTAAGACCTATTTTCAAAAAGAAAACCCTTCCTTAAGTTTTCTTTAAGCAAGTCGGGCTATAATAAAACCATCAAATGAAGACCTCCTAACTTTATTTGATAGAAAATCCTAAACTTTTTCATAATAATCTCCCTATAAGGGCCACCAAAACCGGTGGCCTTTTTTCTGGGAGTGAGACAGAACAATCTTTTAAAATTGATTCGCTTCCTTATTTTTTGGCTTAGGTTGAAAAGGTTCCCCAAACCTTTTCAATTGTCTCACCCCCGCACAGTTGATTAGGTATTCTTTAGAGCTATAAGAGCGAACAAAGATACCAATCAACCACTGCGTCAAGTAATTATTACGAAACCTATTTCATTGAACCAGATCTGACTCGGGACGCAGTTTGAACGCTAGTGAGAACTACGGTCCTTTGAAAAACGTACCAGTTCACTAAGCGACCCATCTATTTTGATTCTATTTCCAATTTACCCCCGATCTATGTTATAATGAAGAGAAATTTTTGACAGAGAGGTCTTTATGAAGAAAACACATTCTCGTTTATTGATTCCAGGTATCATTATGCTTGGGATTGTTTTGCGGACGCCCTTTACGACGCTACCGACCGTCTTATCTGATATTGCCGCAGGCTTGGGAGTGGACGTCAGCTCTTTGGGACTTTTGACCAGTCTGCCTCTTCTGACTTTTGCGATTTTCTCCCCTTTTGCGATTCAATTTGCAAAAAGGCTGGGAATTGAGCGTCTTTTCTTTCTCGTTTTGATCGTCCTTACCGTTGGATCTGCCATTCGCACGATCAATCTTCCTTTTCTCTATTTAGGGACCATCTTGATTGGAGCTGGTATCGCCTTTCTCAATGTCCTGCTTCCAAGCTTGATACAAGCAAACAAACCCAAGCAACTTGGTTTTTTGACCACTCTCTACATCACATCCATGGGGATGTCGACCGCTGTGGCTGCTTCTGTCGCCGTTCCGATCACCAAGGCCACTTCTTGGCAAGGCTTGGTAAATGTTTTGACCGTCCTGTGTGCGATTGCCTTAATCGTTTGGATTCCAAATCTCCGTTACAACCACCATTTGGAAAGGAATCAAGCTACTAAGTCTGATAGCAAGTGGTATACCAATAAATACGTCTGGGCCATCATGATTTATGGAGGTCTTCAATCACTCCTCTTTTACACCAGCATGACTTGGCTACCAACCATGGCCGTTCAAGCCGGGCTTTCTAAAGTAGAATCTGGCCTCCTTGCTTCTGTATTTACATTAATTAGCTTACCTTATTCTCTCACAGTGCCAAGCCTAACCACACGACTTTCAGATCAAAAACGCCATCTGATGCTCGTGATCTTGGTTGGAGCTGGTATTTTGGGAGTCGCTATGCTCTTAGTTCCGACCAGTAACTTCTTCTACTGGCTGATCATCAATGCCCTGATCGGAAGTTGTGTTAGTGCCCTCTTCCCTTACCTGATGGTTACTTTCTCCATGAAATCAACGACACCAGAAAAAACCGCTCAACTGTCTGGTCTGTCTCAGACCGGTGGCTACATCTTTGCAGCCTTGGGTCCCATCCTCTTTGGTTACAGCAAATCGCTCTTTCATTCATGGACACCTGCTGTCGTTTTATTATTGATATTAACCCTTATCATGGCATTTGCCCTCTATCAGGTAGAAAAAGTTGATAAAATCTTATAATCAGGCTCTGGCTGGAAGTTCGTCTTCCGGCCTTTTTTCTGCCTACAAAAAAAGAACTAGGAGCTCGTCCTAGTTCAACGTTTCTAGATTGAATGATGATTATCCGTTAAATGAGATATGCACGTGGTCATAGTGGTTTGCTGTATCTCCACCACGGTCAGGCATTTGGTTCCAAGTGTTAGCTGGTCCGTAAATGTTATTTACTGGCATGTAGAATTGTTGTTTCCAGATGACGTATGAAATACCTGCACGGTCCATATTGTCAATAGCATATTGTGCCACTTGATCTCCAAGTTGTGAACTGGTTGGTACCATTACGTCCACTGCAAGTCCTTTACCATGATCGTCTGGATCCCCTTCACGGTAACCACCAATGTTTGTGATACCGAATTTCGCAGCGATTTCTTGACGGAAAGCTTCTGCTTGTGGTTGAAGGTTTGGATCAGTTGGAATAGTAGTTCCACTTGCTGGAGTTGATGCTACTGGTTGCACTTCAGGTGCAGCAGCAGTTTCTACTGCAGCTGGTGTTGTTTCAGCAGGTGCTTCTTCCGCAGCTGGTGTTTCAGCAGGTGCTGCTGGGGCTGGAGCAGATTGAGGGGCAGCTGCTGCTTCTGGGTTTTGAGTTTCAACATTGGTAGCTGGAGCACCGTAGCTTGGTGTTTCTGGAACAGCTGGTTGTGCTGGTGTGTCTGTTGATGGTACGTTAACTACTGGAGCTTCCGCTGGGGCTTCTTCTGTGGCTGGAGCAACTGGAACCGCTTTGTTATCGTCATTGACTGGTTTTGACAAGTCGTTCACAGCGACGGTTTGGTTGTCAACTGTCACTTGGTTTGTTGTCAAATCAGCACTTGCAGTTGTAGCATCTGTCGCACCCGCTTGAGGAGTTTGGATTTCAACTGAAGTCACTTCTTTTTGATCGTTCACAGTTGTTTTCAAAACAGTACCTGGGTAGATCAAGTCCATGTTGCTGATGTTGTTCAAGTTTGCCAATACGTGAACATCGATTCCAAGTGCTTCTGCGATAGAACTCAATGTATCACCATACTTGATTGTATAGGTTTGTTGGTTGTCACCACTTTGTTGAATGTCGTGTTTGATTTCATCTACTGAGCGAGCCACCCAATCTTCAAGGGTTTCTGCTGTTGCTTTTGTGAATGGGATCACTGCAAGAGCTACTGTCGAAGCGATAAGGGCTTTCGTGTTAACTTTTAATTTCATCTTTTATCCTCTTTTTTCTTTGCTTTTGCTCAAGATTTTCTTGGGCAAATTGATTACTATTCTATCTTATCACAATTTAAAAATAATAAAAGGACTTTTTGGCTATTTAACAAAACTGTATTTTTCTTGTAACATTTCGTCTTTCTTGTCATAATGTTACAAACTAGTAACATAAAAATAGAGAGTTGAGAGAAGAGGGCGAGGGCACAAAAAACCTCATCTAGGAGCGGTCCCTTGATGAGGTTCTTGTCTTTTTTAAGTAATTGAGGCTGGCTGAAATGCTGTGTGAAAAACGCAAACTGTAATAGTACTAACTTCAAAGGCACAGTAGCTGATTGGATTTTTCTCTCGCTTTAAGAGCTCGGAAAAATCCTAATCAGCCTTGTGGGGGCAGGACAACGAAGCATTCTATACAACAGTGCTTCTGTCCCGCTCCCTATTTTCACTTTGCATTTTACGGGCTTTGTATCTTATGAATTGAACACGCCTACAACTCTTTGGAAAAAGATAAATCCAACTAGAAGCTGGCGCTTCGTCGCTGGATTTCCTATTTTCCTTTGAGTTGCTTAACGGCTTTGTATCTTATAATTGAACACGCCCTAAATGCTGTGTGAAAAAGATAAATTCTCTTGTGAGCATCGCTCACTGCAAGAATTTCCTATTTTCACCTTGCATTTTGCGGGCTTTGTATCTTATTTTACCTTCATGATTCTGACGAGGTTGGCGCGTTCGGCTTCTTCGAGTTTCATTTCGATATAATATATGGTCTCTTTGAGGTCTGGAATGGTCGCATATTCGAGTCCGTTCACTCGACGGCGAGTTTTCTCGATTTCATCTGCCATAAGTTGACAGCTTTTTTCGATTTCCGCTAATTTGAGCAAATCTGGAAGAAGAGCACCCATTTCTTGGATGGTGCTGTCCATTTGACTGTTGGAGGCGAGGTAGCTATAGACCACATCTCCTTCATCATCGCCGTACGGATTATCGATACGAGCATGGAGTTTGGGCACGCGCACACTCATGACATTTTCTTCCTCGATATCGAGTCTCACTTCTCGCGTGGGAACGGCGAAGATTTCTTCTACCATGAGGTCGCTCTCTAAGGACTTGGCCATCACAAAATCTTGCATGTTGTCCACCAATGCTGCCTCTACCCTTTGGCGCAAGCGGTCATTCTCACGCACTGCCTCAATAAAGCGGCGCATGAGCTCATCCCGCTTGTCCTTGAGCAACTTGTGTCCACGGGTTGCTGTCTTGAGACGTTCTTTGAGAATATTGAGCTCCATCCGAGTTGGTTTTACATTTAATCGTGCCATAGGCTAGTCCTCTTTGTTTGGCAGATACTTGTCAATCATCTCATCCTTGATCCGTTTAAGCTCTGTTCGTGGAAGGATGGATAAGAGTTCCCAACCGAGATCCAAACTTTCCTCAATCGTCCGGTTGGTGGTAAAGCCTTGGTTGATGTATTCTTGCTCAAAGCGATCGGTGAATTTGACATAGAGCTTGTCGGTATCGGACAAGGCAGACTCCCCAAGCACTACAGCCAATTCTTTGGCTTGTTTTCCTTGGGCATAGGCCGCAAAGAGCTGGTTCATGGTCGCCGCATGATCTTCCCGAGTCTTGCCTTCACCAGAGCCCTTGTCCTTCAAACGAGAAAGGGATGGAAGAACATTGATTGGTGGGCGGTAGCCACTGTTGTAGAGATCACGAGACAAAATAATTTGTCCTTCTGTGATGTAGCCTGTCAAGTCAGGGATGGGGTGGGTGATGTCATCTTCTGGCATAGAGAGGATTGGAATCTGAGTCACAGATCCTTTCTTTCCAACCAAACGTCCTGCACGTTCGTAGAGGGTTGAGAGGTTAGTATAAAGGTAACCTGGATAACCCCGACGTCCTGGAACCTCCCGGCGAGCAGCGGAGACTTCCCGAAGGGCTTCACAGTAGTTGGTCATGTCGGTCATAATAACCAAGACGTGCATGTCTTTTTCATAGGCCAAATATTCTGCTGCGGTCAAGGCGATCCGAGGAGTGGCAATCCGTTCGATAGCTGGATCGTTAGCTAGGTTGATGAAGAGGACAGAGCGATCAATCGCCCCTGTTTCCCGCAGGTCGTTCATAAAGAACTCGGCTTCTTCAAAGGTAATCCCCATGGCCGCAAAGACCACGGCGAAGTTTTCTTCAGAATTAAGAACCGTCGCCTGACGAGCAATCTGAGCCGCCAACTCCTTGTGAGGAAGACCAGAACCTGAGAATACTGGGAGTTTTTGGCCCCGAACCAAGGTGTTCAAGTGGTCAATGGCCGAGATCCCTGTCTGGATAAATTCATCTGGATAGTCCCGCGAAACAGGGTTGATGGCTTGCCCATCAATGTCCAAGTACTTCTCTGGGATAATCTCTGGACCACCGTCGATGGGTTTGCCCATCCCGTTAAAGATGCGGCCCACCATGTCTTCAGACACAGGGAGTTCTAGGGGACGTCCGGTAAAGCGAACCTTGGCTTTTTCCAAGTTGATCCCGCTAGATCCTTCAAAGAGCTGGACCATGGCCTTGTCTTCTTGGACTTCGAGGACTTGTCCCTGACGGGTTGTTCCATCATGGAGCTTGATTTCTACCAGTTCATTGTAGTGAACCCCTTGGACCTGATCGACAATCATCAAGGGGCCAACAACTTCGCTGACAGTACGGTATTCTTTAATCACGCTCATTGTCTACTCCTCCTTTTGCGACGATTTGGTGTAGGGTTTCTACGATTTCTTCTTTCAGGGCTTGAATGGTTGCCAACTGATCCTCATGGATGAACTTGCTCCGAGCAATGCGGTCTCGAAGAGTTACGGTTCCTTCCATAATTTCTGTGAAGTAAGCCCCTAATTCTAGTGCTTTTTGACTTTCTTGGTCAAAGGTCAAGATATTGGTCAACAAGGCAACTTGCTTGCTGAAAGAGGTATAGGTATCGACCTCATCAAAGGCATTTTGTTGCAGGTAGTCTTCGCGGATCATCTTGGCCGCATTCATGGTCAAGCGGTCTTTTTCAGACAAGGAATCTAGACCAACCAAGCGGACGATTTCTTGCAATTCACTTTCCTTTTGAAGCAAATTCATAGCGCGGGTCACTTTTTCAGACCAGCTGATTTGCTCATGCTGATCGATATATTGGCCCACCTCATCTTGGTAAAGGGAATAAGAACTCAACCAGTTGATGGCTGGGAAGTGGCGGCGTTGCGCCAACTGAGCATCTAATCCCCAAAAGACCTTGACAATTCGCAAGGTATTTTGCGTTACGGGCTCTGAAATATCTCCACCTGGAGGGGAAACGGCACCGATAGCGGTAATAGAGCCTTCGCGTGCAGTGGTTCCCAGTGTCTTGACCCGACCTGCCCGCTCGTAATATTCAGCAATCCGGCTACCAAGATAGGCTGGATAACCTTCATCTCCGGGCATTTCTTCTAGACGACCAGACATTTCACGGAGAGCTTCGGCCCAACGCGAAGTCGAATCGGCCATGATGGCAACGGAATAGCCCATATCACGGAAGTATTCGGCAATGGTGATCCCTGTGTAGATAGATGCTTCCCGCGCTGCTACTGGCATGTTCGAAGTGTTGGCGATCAGAACGGTCCGTTGCATAATGGATTGACCAGTCGTTGGATCGATCAATTCTGGAAACTCATTCAGAACGTCTGTCATTTCATTTCCACGTTCTCCACAACCAACGTAAATTACGATGTCCACATTGGCAAACTTGGCCACCTGGTGTTGCACGACCGTTTTTCCAGCTCCGAAAGGGCCGGGTACAGCTGCAGCTCCACCTTTTGTCACAGGAAAGAAGGTGTCAATGACCCGTTGACCAGTGACCAAAGGCTCTACTGGGATCAATTTTTGTGCAAAGGGACGGCCTCGACGAACTGGCCATTTTTGCATCAAAGTACCAGTAAAGAGGCTACCATCAGCCTGTTCGATCTCATAAACCGGTTCTTCCACTGTGTAAGAACCTGCTACGATCTTGGTCACACGTCCACTGACACCAAAGGGTACCATGATGCGGTGTTCCACCATATTGGTCTCTTGAACGGTACCGACGATGTCTCCAGCGACTACCTCAGTTCCTTCTGTCACACTTGGTTCGAAGGCCCATTTGGTGTCACGGTCTAGATTTGGAACTTGCACCCCGCGAACGAGGAAGTCACTGGCAGTGACTTCTTGGAAGCGTTCCAAGGGGCGTTGGATCCCGTCAAACATCTGGGAAATCAAACCTGGTCCCAACTCGACAGAAAGGGGAGCTCCAGTTGTGACCACCGGTTCTCCTGGTCCGACTCCAGATGTTTCTTCATATACTTGGATAGACGCCTCATCCCGACGCATCTCAATAATTTCGCCAATCAAACCAAGATCGCCGACCCGGCAAATATCTTGGATATTGGCCTCCTGCATCCCTGATGCGACCACCAAGGGACCGGAAACTTTGATAATTTTTCCTTGAGTCATGTATTCCTCCTGGGAATCCTTTGTTTCTTTGTATTACTTTTGCGCCATATCGGCTAGAGATTGCTTTTGTTGGCCATTTTCATCGAAATTACTTGGATCCAACCAAGCTTCGAAGCGCTCTTTGATAGTTGGCCATTCTTGGTCAATGATGGACAGCCAGTCTGTATCACGAGTCCGACCTTTATAAACAACAGCCTGGCGGAAACAGCCTTCATAGGTGAATCCCAAGCGCTCAGCTGCTTTTCGCGAAGCTTGGTTTAAGGCATCACATTTCCACTCATAGCGTCTGTAGCCTAAATCCTCAAACACATAGCGCGCCAAGAGATACTGGGCTTCTGTAGCCATGCGTGTCTTTTTTAGCGCTGGTGAGTAGGTCACTGCTCCGACTTCAATCACCCGGTTGGCTTGATCGATCCGCATGAGAGAAAAGGTCCCTAAGGCCTTGCCGGAATCTTTGTCTACAATCGCATAGTAAAAGCGACCTTGGGCTGTCATGAGATCATCTAATAAGCGGTCCCACTCAGCTTCATTGTGGGCAGGACCTTTAAACAGAAAGGTCCACATATCTGCTGGAGAGGCTGGCCCATAGACCTGATAAAGATCCGCACCGTGCTTTTCTTTTGACAGGCGCTCGATCACGGTATAGCGGCCCTCAATCCGCTCGATAGCTGGTAGACGTCCCGGTGTAAAATTGGGCAGTGCATCGCCAATGGCTTGGCCAAATTCATTTGTTCTCATAAAATATCCTGTCCTACTGCTTTTTCAACATTATCACGAATGCGTTGCCGTCCTAGCCCTGTCGTTCCTCGATGGGTCGGGATAAGGATCAGAGCCGGTGTCAGCTGCTGGTCATAATAAGCCACTGTTTCTGGAATAGCCTGAGCTATATCCTCTGTCAGGTAAATAATCCCGAAGTTTTCTCGGCTGAGTTTGCGCAAGGTATTGACCGCTTCTTGTGGCTCTGCGACCGGATAGGTTTGAAAGCCAATCAGGCGAAAAGGAAGGATGGCGTCCCGATTGCCCACAACCGCGATCTTATAGGTCTGTTTGTCCATAAATCGGTCTCATCCTTTCTTTGATGTCTGCTAGTGGAAAACCATTGTCCAAACCAGAGAGGACCAAACGAAGGTTAGTCACCTCTAGCTCTTTTCCGTAAAGATAGCGGACAAGGGGTAGCGGTCCATCGACTTCAAAACGGCCAGCGTCTAGAAGACTGAATTTCACCAAACTTTCTAGATATTCCAACTCCACGGTCTTTAGTTGACCGGTGTGCATCTTTTCTTCGTAAGTGTCTAAGGCTAGATCATAGTCCAGAGGATTGACTTGATAAAACCAGGTCAACCACTGACCAGATTCTAGCAGGTCGATCACCTGATGGGCACTGAGGCTTCCTTCATCCGAGAGCAATTGGTGCATGAAACTATGCGGTTTGTGCTGATCCAAGGCCCGTTTGACCGTAATGGCATTGTAAAAGTCGATGGTCACATCCACTAACTGCTTGAGAATTGGATGATCTAAGCTTTCTCCTAGAATTTTCAGGTGTTTAAAATAAGCTAGATCCATACCGATTTCAAGCACCCGCAGGTCTTGATAGTCTTGGTATTCTTGCCAGGTAGCAGCCACTTCTTCAGCCATAAAATTCGGACAATGTTCTGCAGAAAAGGTCGCCACCAAATGCTCAAGCACATCGAGAGAATAAGGACCGATGGGGATCAATAAGTGTCTCAATGTGCGCTCTGTCGCCTTGTGTTTCAAATAAACCTTGAGGTTATGATAGGTATATTTCAAGGTAAAAAGGCTGACCAAATCTGACTGAGGTGTTGCCTCAAAGGCCCATTGGTATTCTGCCAACAAGGCTGCCATCAAACGGCTCTCGATTGCTTCTGGATCCTTGATCTCTTGACCATCTAACGCATAGGGGGTTCCTTGCAGCAAGACTTCTCTACTTTCGCTAGAGTCACTTGCAAGCAACTGCTCAAACTGACTGGGACTGAGAAAATTGGCCTCACGTACACTGATTCCGGTATTGACTTGAGAATAGGTCCGTTCGCTCATCGTATCCTCCTAGTTTGCTTCATCAGTGAAAATGCTGGCTGCCATCTGGTAGCTTTCTTGCTCCCAAATGGAATCCACCAAATCACGGTAGAGATAGTTGTCATCGATCTTTCCAACCGACAAGACAAAGCCTGCTTGAGCTGGAATCGTCGCTTCTGAGACCGTCAAGTCCTGGTGAGCCTGACGCAAGTGTTCCAGATCAGCTGGTCCAAATTTTGCAGCACTCACTGCTCCAAAGGTCAAAGTTACCGCTTGTCCTTGATAGTGATCTAAGACAGCTTCTACAAATTGCACTTCCTTTTCAAGGGGCCATGCTGCCATCGCTTTATATGCCTCTGCAAAGAGATCCTTTAAGACCCGTTGCTTAGTCACCAGGGTTGATTGGCGTTTTTTATTTTCGATTTGTTGGGTTTCACGTTGCAATTGACGTTGAATCCGCTTGAGCTGCTCGGAGCGTTGATTGAGTTTATCTTGGACCAACCGCTCTTCTTGCGCAGTCTCTTCTTTTAGGATGGTTTCCTTGGCCTCTTCTAAGAGTTTACACCCTTTTTCGTGGGCTTGGGCCAAGATCGAATCCTTTAATTGGGTATGTTCATCCATGTCGTTTTTCTCCTATTGGCATGCGTCTTGTGTTTTTCGTCTCTAGACGAATCCATCAAAGCTAGTTCTTAGCCGCCGACGCGTAGGGTCAATAGGAAGGACACAACGAAGGCCAAGATGGCATAGGTTTCAACCATGGCCGCAAGGATAACCCCTTTCATCATGTCTTCAGGACGTTTTGCCAAGATTTGCATCCCTGCTGTCGCAACATTTCCTTGGTGTTTTGCCGAGAAATAACCAACGATCGCAACTGGAAGAGCTGTAAAGAAGTAAGCGACTCCTGTTTCAAGTGGCATATCTGGCTTAATTTGCAACCAGATCAAGATCCCGATAACGAAACCATACAAACCTTGTGTACCTGGCAACAATTGCAGAATCAAGGCTTGGGCGAATTTTTCGGGTTGTTCTTTCAAGAGCGCTGCTGCTGCTTGACCCGTTTTACCAACCCCAAGGGCAGATCCCATCCCGCTGAGAGCGACGGCGATCGCGACACCAAATGCTGCAAAGAAGGCGCCCCCATGGGCTGAAAAATATGATGCTAAAGATTCCATGATATACTCCTATTTTTTTAAAAGATAATACTTATTTTTTTGTTTTAATATAGCGTTCAGAAGGTTTGAGAGGACGAAATGGCTTGCCTCCTCCTTCGTAGAACTTACCGAAGAACTCCACAAAAATCAAACGAGCCCCATGCACGTACCCTGACAAGAAGGACAGGAACATATTAATGGCATGAAGGACGATAAAGAGCAGAAGCCCTACCGTAAACCGTCCAAGCGGTGGAAAGAGATTGACAATAAGGTTAAAGGCTGAACCGATACTAGCTCCAGACAAGCCCAAGGCCATCAAACGAGTGAAGCTGACCAAGTCTCCGACATAGCCACTAACATTGTAAAGGTTAAAGAGACCAGACGCTAAACCGGACAGCTTCTTGGTACTGACGATGGAAACAATCAAGATCCCTATCGCATTCAAAATAGCTAGCCACTTGCCAATTGGCACCAGAAGCGCCATCCCAGGCAAGATATTGCCCACCGCTAGCAGCATTAAGCCAAGCAGGATCAAAACCCAGGCAAAGCCTGAATTGTATGCTTCGGTGTAGTCTTTGAGGCGGACATTTTTCATGCCTCCTAGGAAGAGGCCCACTAAGACGGTGACAAAACCAAAGACCACTGAGAGGATCAGGATGGTCATGGCGTTGCTGGTCGTACTGATCAGGGCAAAAGGCATCTCAAATCCAAAGAAAGAGCCATAGACCACACCCCAAAGGGCAACGGAGATTCCGAGGAGACTGAAGAATCGAAGATTCTTTGCCGTACCAGGCTTGAGCTTGAAGGCTTTAAGAGCAAAGCCTGTCGCCAGTGTTAGCAAGAGTCCATAACCGATATCTGCGACCATCATGCCAAAGAAAACAAAGTAGAAGAGAGACACGATCGGAGTCGGATCTTTCTCGTAATACTTAGGCAAGGCATACATCTCTGTAACTAATTCAAAGGGCTCTACCAAGGCACTATTTCGCAACTGGATCGGCACGTCATTCCAATCTTTTTCCGTTACATCGCGCGTTTCTAGTAGGACCCGAGAACCGAAACCTTGCCGCAAGAAATCTCGTAATGAGGCCACTTGGGCTGTTTCGATCCAACCCTCTAAGGCTACCAAACTTTGCGTGCTGGCAAGAAGCGATTTGGCCTCCTCACGAGCTCCCAAGCTCAACAAGTAATCCAGCTGATACTTGAGCTGATCCAACTCCTTATGGGAGTTTTGCAACTCTGCTAGGGTTGCTATAACGACAGCTTCTTGCTCTTTGATTTCCCCTTCTAGGCGATCTAAGTAGGCAGCTGGAAGTTGCTCTTCTTCATAGTCCAATTCTTTGAAGCCATGCTCTTCTAAGAGCTCTTGAACAGCCGTACGGTCTTCCGAGCGATACAGGATTACATAGCCGTGTTCCGTCTCAGACGTAAAGACTTCTTCTAGTTCCAGCTCAGGATGAGCTTTTAAGGAAGAACGAACAGCGTCTGTATCGCTATTAGGAATGGTCCCGATCAAGCCATGCACATAGTGAAAGGTAGCAAGGGAGGCTGGTGTCACCTCTAAGGCTCGCCATTTTTCTAAGTGCTCGATCTCTCCCTTTGCATCTGCAATCTTCTGGCGAGCCTTGTCTAACACGCGCAATTGGCGTTTCAACTTGGTCAATAAAAGATCCTCATCTCGAATCATCCCGTGGGCCTGCAGATCATTAAAAGACAAACTTAAGGGTTCTTCCTTGAGAGCTTGCATGGCCTTTTTCTCAGGCATGTAAGCTTCTAGAGTTTGAATCATTTTTTCAACTTGTTCTTGGCGTTTTTGCAACTCTACCAAGGCTTGACGATTGTCTTCTGTCAAGGGTTGAGACAAGGCAGACACCTCAAAGGCTGCCTGCCACTCTTCGTTTTCACTCAGATCATAAATCTGAACGTTTGCTTGGGCTTGCAAGGCTAGTAGTAGTCTGTCCAAGTCATCTTTGGGCAAGATAAGGGACAGTTTTTGCATCTGACTAATGGCCATAGCTTGCTACCACCTTTTCTACAATGGCTTCGACTAAACCGGCTCTCTTGTCGGTCATCGCTTGCTGCACCTTGGCGTCATTTCTCGCGACCGTTTCGTCTAGGTCTTTGGCTAAAGCGACGAGTTTTTCTTGGGCGCTGGTTTCAGCCTCTGCGACCAATTGCTTGGTTTCCTCATCGTAATGCTGCGCCACTGTTGCAAGGCGATCGCGTGAATCCGTCCGGACTTGCTCGACCTGATCTTCATAAGTAGCGATCACTCCTTGAGCAGCCTGTTCGATCTCTTGCATCATTTCGAGTGTTGCATTCGACATCGTCACACCTCCTTATTCAACTATCATTCTTTAAACAACAGTGTAATTACCTTAGATTATACCATATTTTACATAGTTTTGTTCGGGAAATTAGGGATCGATCGCTCCTAAAACGACCGTTTTTTAAGACAAGTTTTTCCCCTGATCCATTAAAAATTTGGCTACTGCTCCCAATCTTCCTGCTTCATTTCCTAATGTAGCCGTTACAATTTCTCGCGGTAAGAATCGTTGGTCCTGAACTGCATGATACAATTCGTTTTGCAATAGGGGCAGCAAAACATCTGAGCGAGCAAAGATGCCACCTCCTAAAATCATTTTCTCTGGATTTAAGACATAAGAAAGAGTGACCAATCCTTGTGCCAGATGATGAACGTATGTTTCTAAGACTCTCAAAGCAACTGGATCACCCTTATCCACCGACTCAAAAAAAGTTTTACCGGTTTGATGGTGTAAGCCAGTTGCTTCCTCATACATCTGAACAAGTGCTGACGCAGACGCTAAGGATTGCCAATCAGCATTCCCAATCGGTAAATATCCGATTTCGCCTGCTGTGAAATTATGCCCGGACAAGATTTGTTCATTGGTGAAAATACCACCACCGATACCGGTCCCAACCGTAATCATAACAGTAGAATGGCTATTTCTGGCTACACCTTTCCACATTTCTCCTAACAAGGCGCAATTGACATCATTTTCTACTGTGACGGGAATGGAAAATCGTTTCTGAATCTCGCTGGAAAAATCAGTCCCACTGTAAGAAGGAATGGTATAACCTGCATATACGATTTTCCCTGATTGGCTGTCGACCACACCTGCTGTCGAAATCGCAACCCCGTCTAAATCAAGACTAGATTGATAGCTGGCAATAAGGTCGCAAATTTGCTCCAGTATCTCATTGGTTTGGTTCTCATGGCATATCTTGGTACTCTGTTCCGAAAAATGTCCCAAAGCGGTGCCATCTTCGTCGTATACATCCGCTTTAATAGATGTACCTCCAATGTCGATTCCTAAAATATTCATTGTTCATCCTCCTTCTTATGCATATTGAGGGCCGAAAGTGTGTTGGTAAAGATATGGTTTCTTTTTTCTCTATCCAAATCCACATAATAGGCATAAAAAATATCCACTACGACTAAGACTGGAAATTGTGGAGAGATCAGCGTACCTTGAGGCAAACTTTCCTTTACGGCCACAGATACTAGCTCCTCACACCGCTCTTTTAAAAACGCACTTGTTTTAGATGTTATCAAGACCGTCCTAGAGCCTCTGTGTTTCGCCTGATATACAGCATCTAGAATTTCTTTGGTCTCACCTGATAATGAAATCCCGATCACCAGGCATTCATCATCCAGCATGACCTCATTGACTCGGATCATGTGGTCATCTGTAATCGCCTTACAAATCATTCCCAACCTCATGAAACGAAATTCCATTTCACGCGCCACAAGGCCGGAACTCCCCATCCCGTATATATAGACCCGTTTTGCGCTGTCTAACATCCGACTGACACGCAAGAACTGTTCTTCATCAATCAAGGAAAATGTCTTATTCAGCAACTCTCCATAATCAGATAAGACGCTTTTTGTAATATGGTGACTAAGGTTTTGAATATCCTGATTGGAGCCTTCAAATTCATAGACAAATTGCCGGTAGCCTGTAAACCCACACTTTTTAGCAAATCTTGTCAAAGAAGAGAGGGAAACATACAATCGTTTCGCTACTGATTGTGCAGACAAGTCGTCTTGCATAACCTGATCAGATAAAAAATAGTCGGCTATTTTCTTCTCTAAATCCGTTAAGCTTTCATAGACCGACTCAATAATAGGTTGTATACTTTTTTCTAATGTAACCATTTCTCCTCCACTCTGGCAAGATCTTCTAAAAACGGGGAAAGAGGCTGGGAATAGTCTCCAACCTCCACTAACAATTCATGGGAACATCCGTCCTCTGAAAGGCTCTATCGAGCCATTTAGACCACTCAATGAGAGAAATCAGTGGCCAGATGACAAGAACCCTTCCCTCAAAAATTGTTCTATTTCTCCCGCTTGGAATGAAAAGAATGAACCACGCAGGCTATAAGCGCACTTTAAAAACGACCTTGCGAATACCTTGTGCCTGATCCACTTTCAAACCTGTCTTGTGCGCATCATTTGGATCTAATAACAAAATGCTACCAGGGGTAAAATGAATATCAAACAGGGAAGTACCAGACATTTGTTGCCAATCCTCTTCTTTCACATAATCTTCTACCTTCATATTGGACAAAAAATTATATGAGATGCGTTCTTTTCCTTCAAATAGGACATGAACGTCATAGTAAGCTCGGTGGCTTTCCCACACACGGTGCTCTTCATCCGTTGTTTCCATTTCAATCACATTGTAAAAGAAATCATCAGAGACTGTATGCGTCCCCTTTTCCTCTTGACTGACATCGTGTGTTTTTAAATAGTCTACCACTTTCTTGAGTGCAGGGTGTTGAATGTCTCGTGCAATCGCTGCATCTTTATACTGTACTAATTCCATATTGGAACTCCTTTCCAAATTCTAACTAGGCTTCTCACAAACGGCAAGTAGCATCTTCTGCTTCCCTTACCCATTGAAGTTTTCCTATCCCATCACTAGCCGATAGACCGCTTTATTGACGTTTTGCCCAGCTACTATCCGCATGGATTTCAGGAATATCATAGATCGTGGTATATTTAGGAGCTGCACTACCTTTTTGAGTCAATAGTGAAACAACATATCCAGATACTAATGATACAAAAATTGAAATGAATGAATAAGCCCAATAGTTTACTGCTGTTGCAGGAAGCACGTATTTAATTACAATCATCACGATACTAGAAACAACCAAGGCAGTATAGGCACCATACTTGTTGGCTTTTTTAGAAGCGAACCCAAGAACAAAGATACCGCCTAAGATTCCTAATACCAATCCCATAAAGCTATTAAACCATTCATAGGCTGATTTGATATCTGAATGAGCCATCACGATCGACACAACAATTGAGAAAATACCTACTCCCAAGGAAATATAACGTGCAATTTTCGTACGTGTAGCGTCCGTCATATCTTTAGAGATAACATCTTGAATATCCAAGGTCCAGGAAGTCGCTACAGAATTCAAACCTGTAGATAAGGTTGATTGAGCTGCAGCATAAATGGCTGCTAAGATAATTCCTGTAATCCCAACAGGCAATTGATAAGCAATGAAATAAGTGAAGATTTGGTCCTGAGGAATATCACTACCAAAAGCTCCTGGATTTTGAACCTTGTAATAAACGTAAAGACCTGTACCAATCAAATAAAATACAGTTGCTGTCCCAAGGGAAAGTACACCATTGGTAAACATCATTTTATTCAATTTTTTAATATTTTGAGTGGTCGTAAAGCGTTGGACTAAGTCTTGAGAAGACGCATAAGAAGACAAGATGGTTAAACCAGATCCCATTAGAATCAGGAATACAGATCCGGACAACAAATTCGGGTCAAATAATTTCTCAGTTGGGGCAATGAATTTACCATGAGCTAATTCATGGAAAATCGAACCAAATCCACCATGCAAATTGCCAACCAATACAACCAATGAGATGATGACACCAACGATCAAAACCGCACCCTGAATAAAATCAGTCCACAATACAGACTTGATTCCTCCAGTGTAGGAGTAAATGATCGCCACAATTCCCATCAGGATAATCAAGATGTTGACATCAATGCCTGTTAAAATCGCTAAGCTAGCGGAAGGCAAGTACATGATAATGGACATCCGTCCAATTTGGTAGATGATAAATAACAAGGCTGAAATCACACGAAGAGGTCGAGAATCAAATCTTCGTTCTAGATAATCATAGGCGGTATCAATATCCATTCTTGCAAAGATAGGCAAGATATACTTAATAGACAAAGGCACTGCAATGATGAGCCCTAATTGAGCAAACCATAAAATCCAAGTCCCAGCATAAGAATTTCCCGGTAATCCCATGAAAGAGATCGGACTTAGCATGGTCGCAAAAATAGACACCGAGGTAACGTACCAAGGGACGGTACCATCTCCTTTGAAGAACTCTTTTCCTTGCATTTCCTTTTTGGAAAATAGAAGTCCTGCAATCAATACTGCCAATAAATAGACAATCAAAACAATTAAATCAATTGTTGTAAAACCAGAATTTCCCATATTACTTTCTCCATCCAACAAGTACTTCAGAAGGCTAGGTAACAGTCCAACCTCTAAAACAATACTTGAAAAAACCGGATTGACGCAGTGGTCAATCGCTCAAAGCACTACTTTTTAGGAGCAGGAAGATTGAAAAGATTTGGGAAACCTCTTCAACCCGTCCACACATTAGAATCGTTCCTGCTCCTATGAAGCTCTAAACGCTGATTACAAGAAGCGTTCTCTTGCCTTATTGATTAAGTCAGCTGCTTCTTTTGCAATCGCCAGATCTTCTTCATGCAAGGGTTCGAGTGGGGCTCTTACAGAACCAAGATCTAATTTTTCATTTAAACGGAGAATTTCTTTGATCACTGCATAAAGATTTGCTCGTCCACTGACCATCTTATAAATGACATCATTGATCGCATATTGCAATTCTTTAGCTGTTTCAAAATCGGATTCTTTGATCAATTCATTTAATTTTAAGAACAAATCAGGCATCACCCCATAAGTACCACCAATTCCAGCTTTTGCACCAATAACACGACCACTAATGAACTGTTCGTCTGGTCCATTAAAGACAATATGGTCATCTCCTCCATCAGCTACAAACATTTGAATATCTTGTGTTGGCATGGATGAATTTTTAACCCCGATCACCCGTGGATTCTTACGCATTTCAGCATAAAGATCGCGCGTGAGGGTTGTACCAGACAATTGCGGAATATTATAAATGATAAAATCTGTATTTGGTGCAGCCTTGCTCATGTCATTCCAATAGCGAGCAATCGAATAGGCAGGAAGACGGAAGTAAATAGGTGGGATCGCTGCAATAGCATCTACCCCCAAGCTTTCAGCATGTTTAGCAAGTTCAACACTATCTTTAGTATTGTTACATGCGACATGGGCAATAACGGTTAGTTTTCCTTTCGCAACCGCCATCACATTCTCTAAAATCAGCTTACGATCTTCCACGCTAAGATAAATACATTCTCCAGAAGAACCGTTGACATAGACCCCTTGTACCCCTTTGTCAATATGGTATTGCGTCAAGGCACGGACTCTTTCTGGACTCACTTCGCCATTTTCATCATAGCAAGCATAAAACGCTGGAATAACACCTTCATATTTTTTCAAATTTGCATTTGTCATTTGGAGACCTCTTTCTTTATTTTGTTGCTTCTACAAATTTTTTTGTAATTAGTTGTGGACGTGTAATAGCAGATCCTACGACAACACTATAGGCACCTAGCTCCAAGACCCTACGGACTTTATCAGGGGTATCGATGTTGCCTTCTGCAATTAATGGATGAGATAGTTTACTCAGGGCCTTGCGAATAATTTCAAAGTCATTTGATTCGATTTTATCGCCCTGACTTTGCTTGGTGTAGCCCACCAAGGTCGTTCCAATAAAATCGAAGCCTAATTGGTCAGCCGTCAGCATTTCATCAATAGTGGAACAATCTGCCATCCACAATTGATCCGGGTATTTTCCCTTTGCTTTTTGGAAAAATTCTTTCAAGCTTTCGCCATTTGGTCGTGTAGAAGTTGTGGCATCTATCGCAATGATATTCGGACGAACCGTCATGAGTTCATCTACCTCTTTCATAGTTGCCGTGATATAAACATCTGCACCTTGGTAATCTCGTTTGATGATCCCAATGATGGGTAAATCTACCGCTTTTCGAATTGCTGCAATATCAACAACCGAATTGGCACGGATTCCAGATGCTCCTCCTTCCTTAGCAGCCACTGCCATACGAGCCATAATAAAATCACTATGCAATGGTTCGT